>Ga0256845_1001607_pt1 | contig 17766 bp, 9 predicted proteins | sample RiftiametaG_FD_189101 | JGI IMG/M metagenome (GOLD analysis project Ga0256845, IMG submission 189101) | Tube worm associated microbial communities from hydrothermal vent at the East Pacific Rise, Pacific Ocean - Riftia | ecosystem: Host-associated > Annelida > Integument > Unclassified ...
ATGCCATCCTCGCCGCTACCAGCCGCGCCGCGGAGCTGCTCGGGCTCGCCGATGTCGGCCAACTCGCGCCCGGTTTTCGCGGCGACCTGATCGTCGTCGACGGCGACCCCCTCACCGACATCAGCGTCCTCTCCTCGCCCAGGCTTGTGGTCAAGGGCGGCCGCGTCTACGTCCGCGATCTCTAAGGCAAGATCGCAACCGACAGTGGAATCAACGCCACTCTGTGCCATGATCGCGATCCTCTGGTGACCGCCTCTTCTCCCTACGATCTGCCACTCGATCTCGGTGCCCGCCTGGATGCGATCGGAGCTCCCCTCCCGGATCCAAAACCGCTGCGCTTCGCCGCTGTTCTCGCGCCGCTACTGCCGGCGCTCGACGCCCGAGAGGGCCCGCGTCTGCTCCTGATCGAACGCGCCCAAAACCTCCGCAAGCACGCCGGTCAGCTCGCCTTCCCGGGCGGCAAGCCCGAACCCGACGACGACGATCTCCTCGACACCGCGCTCCGCGAAGCCGAAGAAGAGGTCGGCCTTAACCGCGAACGCGTCGCCATCCTCGGTCGCCTCGCGCCAGTGCCGACACCGAGCGGCTATATGATCATTCCCTACGTCGCCCGAGTACTCGACGATTGGGCCCCCGGGCCCGTCGATCAGGGCGAGGTGGCGGCAACCCTGACCCCGAGCCTGCGCCTGCTCAGCGATCCGAGCCGCTACATCTTCCGCGGCAGTGCCGATTGGCGCGGCCAGTACTACGAACTCCACGAGTTCACGATCCACGTGCCGCCGCTTTGGGGGGCGACCGCGCGGATCGTCTTTGATCTGCTGCGTCGTCTCGAGATCGAGCCCCGACCCTGATGCCATCCATGCCTCCGCCCATCGAAGCGCCGATCCTCGACCCGGAGCACCTCCAACTCCTCCGCCTGGCCGCCCAAGACCTAGGGCTCCTCCGCCTGGGCGCGGTCGACCTCGAGCACCCGGGCTTCGCCCCTGCAAAGGCCACCTACGAGCGCTTCTTAGACGCGGGCAAGGCCGGCTCGATGGGCTTCTTAGAGCGCACCCGGGAGGTCCGCCAGGACCCGGCGCAGATGCTACCCGGCGCCCGCACGCTACTTGTCGTCTGTGTGCCCTACGACGGCGAAGCGGGACCGATCGCCCGCTACGCCCAGAGCCTCGACTACCACACCGTGCTGCACGGCCGCCTGCTCGGCCTGCAGGCCCGCCTGCACGAGCTCGCACCGGGGTCCGATTCGCTGATCTGCGTCGACACCAAGCCAGTGCTCGAGCGAAGCGCCGCCGCCCTCGCGGGCCTCGGATTCCTCGGAAAACACGGCTGCCTGATCGTGCCCGGCCTCGGCTCCTACGTGCTGCTCGGCGCCCTGATGACCACTGCAGCACTTCGCGACGCACCGGGCGGCCGCCCGGCCAATACCGTGCAAACGGCACTCTGGGACGCCTGTGGCAGCTGTCGCCGCTGCCTCGACGCCTGCCCCACAGACGCCTTTGACAGCCCCGGCCACCTCGATCCCAGACGCTGCATCGCCTACCTGACGATCGAAGAGCGCGAGCCCATCGCCGACACGCTTGCGGCCAAGCTCGGCGAGCGTATCGCCGGCTGCGACGTCTGCCAGGAGGTCTGCCCCTACAACGCGGGCGACCGTCAGGGCCGCACACCCGCGGTCGCAAAACTCGATCCGCCACCGGGCGGACCGCGGACGATCGACCTGGTCAAGATCGCCGAAATCGGCTCCTCACGGCAGCGAGCCCTGGTGCGCGGCACTGCACTCCGGCGGATCCCCAGGCGACATCTGCGACGTAATGCGCTGCTCGCCCTCGGAAACCGCGAAGGGCCCGCGGTGGGCGAGGAGGCCGCAGTACTCCGGCGAGGCTGCCTCGATCCCGATCCCCAGATCGCCGCTGCTGCCGCCTGGGCCAGCGCCCGCCGCAAAGTCGCGCTTGCTGCCGAACAAGAGGACTCCACCGAGGGTTGCCCCCCCGAGGACAGAAGTTCGAATACACAATACTGTCCCAATGACCATGTCACAAAGGACAGGCTCATATAAAGTCCGATCCAAGCGCTGTACGATCGGCTATGATCTGACCATGCGTTCTTGGTTCGGTCTGGTTGTAGTTGTCAGCGTCATCTCGGTCACCTGCGCGTGCGCGGTAGACAATCCCACTTGGCTGATGCAAACCACCGGATCCACCTCGGCAGGCAGCAGCTCGAGCACCAGTTCCGAAACCGACACTGGCACAAGCTCGACCACCGACGCGACATCGACAGGCCTCGAACCCCTCGCCTGCCCGGGCGACGCCTACTGCCCCTATTTGCTCGACCTAGCCGACCCTCAAGGTGTCTGCGACTTCGTCGATACCTATGTCGCCTTCCGCGAAGGCACCAAATTTCTCCGCTGCAACGACGACAACGGGTCCTGTGATATAGGCAATTGCTCGACACTCGCCATCGATCTTCCAGAAGACTACGGGCCGATTCTCTCACCGATCAAAGATGGTTCATGCATCACCGTCGTCCACGAAACAAAGACCTTCGATAGCACCTGCCAGACACGCTCACTCGCTCTCTGGAAAGAGGGCGAGGACCCGGCTACAGCCGCGCCGTTGATCGCCCTGGCAGCCCACACACCGGAGGCACCGCCCGTGCTCAGCGACCTCAGCGTCTCGGTCGAGACACAGCGCAGCCAATGCGATTGCGGCGATACCTGCGTGATCTCATTTGCACTCGACCGAGATCTCTGGTGCTGCGACAATCAGCTCTCTCTCGGTACCTTCGCGATCGACACCGGTGAGACCACCGTGCGCGTGATCTACGAGGAATACCTGGGCAACATCTCGATCACGTACCGCGGCACAAACTTCACATTCGTGATCACCCAGGGCCACGACGCCTGCAACGGCTCGGGACTCCAGGCCGGGTGGTTTATGACCCGCGGCTAACAGGATCGACGGCAGCATCTCCGTCGAGCCATCGACTGGTGTAGTCGTAGGCGACGCCGAGCGCTACCTGGCCAAAGGGCAAACGAAAAGGCGACACACGCGGCAGCCCGGGGATGATCATCACGCGCCGCGAAGGACTGGCGATCGGCACAGGCGCAGGGCGAGTAAAACGGCTGCGAGCGCTGCGCGAGGGCAACGCGTGGAAGAGCGCCCGCTCGCCCTTGCCGAGCGCGGTGACGCCGTAACGATCGCTGACACCACCGTCGACCCAGAGCCGGCGAGCCAATCCGCGGCCCGGCGAGATGACCGGCCTAAACATCAGCGGAACCGTGCACGACGCCTGGATCGCGGGTGCCATCGGCCCCTCGCGAACCACCTCTGCGCGGCGACGAAGCACGTCGTGCACGATCGCCGCGAAGGGGACCCGACAGTCGCCAAAGCTACGGACCCCGCAACCTCCCAGCAGTTCGTCGAGTTTGCCCGCAAATTTATCCCCCTTGAGCAGACCCCCGAGAGGCAAGCCAGGATCCCAAAAATCGCTGCGCCGGAGACGGACAAGCTCCTCCGTGAGGGAAGCCGGATCTAAGCCGGCCGCCCACAAGCCGCCCGCCAACGCGCCCGCCGAGATGCCCACCACCCGCCGCGGCACGAGACCAGCACTCGCCAGCGCGGCGAGCAGCCCGGTATGCGCGAAGAATCCAAAAAAGCCTGCGCTCAGGACTAAGGTGAAGGGTCGATCGGCCAGCCAGTCGCGATGAGTCGTCACAGCCGCCGCAGTGTGGCCGCAGGCCGCTGCGCATGCAACGTGTGGCAAGGCTGGCGACCGGGCCTAGACCTCGCCCTAAGAGCCCCCTGTGGACACCCAGCCTGCGCTAGTCTCTGCACTGCAATGGCCTTTTTTACGCCCTCCCTCCCCGCGATCATCAGCGCCAGCCTGCTCTGCCTCACGGTCGCCGGCTGCTCCGGCGATGATTCCAGCGGTAGCGACTCGCAGGGGTCCTCCACCTCGGGATCTTCGACCTCTACCTCGTCGACTGGCGAGACCTCGACATCGACCACCGATGCGACGACGACCACCACCACCACCACCACCACGGGTGGCGCCTGCGAGGCCGAAGAGCCCTTCGCGGTCAGCATCGCCAAGGACGCCGTCACCTACGGAACCTGCGGGGTGCCCTTTGAGTTCTTTGCCAAGCGCAAGGCCGGCACGTTCACTGTCGAGCGCTGCACCGACGATACCTGTGCCTCCTGCGATCCCGACCTCTCCTACCAACTCGACTTCGGCTCGTCGACCGTCGTGCCCGACGAGACCTGCCTGCGGGTCTCCCACGAGACTGTGAGCGTCAACGACGTCTGTCGCTCCCGCAGCTTTGTTATCTGGCTCATCGACCAGGCAGCGCCGCTGATCATCGCCACGACGATCTCCCCAGAGCCGCCGCCGACGCTCACCCCCGCGACCCTCACCACCGAGCTGCTCTCCGCCCGTGAATGCAGCTGTAGCACCGGCGCCTCCTGGTGCTGCGGCGACTCGCTGACTGTGCACAGCATTAAGTTTAGCGTTGACGGCGGCGACTCGCAGAGCGTCAGCCCAGGCCTCGCCAACTTCAAGCAGATCAAGTACGCTGATTTCGTCTACGAAGCCGTCGTCACCCAGGCCTTCGAAGACTGTGACAGCGGCGAAATCGAGTCCGGTTGGTACCTCCGCCGCCTCTAAGCGTGGTCCATAGGCTCATGTCGCCCGCGCAATTCACGCGCGTCGCACCGTGCACAATCCGCTCGATGCCGCTTAAGTATGAGCAAAGGCCAATGCCAAGAGACGGTAAAATGTGATCGACTCCCGAAGTGGATCACAGCCGTCGATGCCCTCGTGGCGGCCTCGGCGAAAGAGCGTCACCAGGATCAACGCCGCCGTATCAAAGGTCTGGGCGAGCGAAGCGTCGCGGGCGAGCGCCGCCCCGATCCAGGCATCGCGACGACCGAGCTCGATCTTCCAGTGTCCCCTCGAACCCCGCGGGACCTCGAGGATCCGGGCAGCTCGCCACGAAAGAAAAGCTGTCTCTAAGACCACTGAGCGGCCGAGGCTCTGGCGCAGCACCTGAGTGAGGCGCTCAGAGCCGCTGCCGAGCAGCCTTCGCAGCGGCAGACGGTCGAGCGAGCGCGCCAATACCTGCTGGCGCGGCAACCCTGTCGAACGCGAGGGCAAAAGATCCGCGACCCAGCTGCGTTCATCCGCCGCCGCCGCCTGCAGGCGAGCTGTCAGGGCCGCGATCGCCTGCGCCTCGCGGCTGCCCGGTGCGTGCAGGAGACGCTGATCCAAGGCCCGCCGAACCAACTCTCGGGAGAGATCACGGAGCCGAGCGGCGAGCCGATCAGTGCCCGCCTTAATGCCCGCATGGGTCAACCAAAGCCGTCCTGCAATGCAATCAAGTGGCGCCGGCAGGGTCAGGTCGTCGATGTGCAGACCTCCGGCCCAGAGGGCGATCGCGGCGGGCGACTCGGGATCGTCGATACGCAGAGCACCGGCCGCGATCTCATCGACCACCGGCAGGGTGACCAGGGGAGCACGCTCCTGCGAGCGCCTGCGGATCGCCGGCCGACGAGCACCGCGATCGACAGCCGCGACCTGATTCCCCCCTCCACCTTGGGGCAGCGCCGGCGATAGATCGAGTAGCCGGTGCAGCAACCTAGCCTCGCCCGGCGAGGCCTCGATCACCGGCTGGGCCAGATCGCGATGCACAGCCCCAGCCGGACAGAGCTGCAACCGCGGCTGTGCGGCCGAGATGTCGTCAAGACTTATGAGAGCACTCGCCGAGAGCGCCCGCGGGTCGTAGCGAATGAAGAGCGCCTCGCCCTCGAGACCGTACGTCCGCTCGCCGAGTGCCCGCGCGACCAAAAGATGAGCGACCAGAGCCGCCCGTGATCGGGGCCGCTTTTTGATCCGCTCGAGGTGATCTCTACAGCCCTCAAGAGTGAGCAAGAGCTGCCTCTGGTCCGCAGCATCGAGCGGTCGCAGCTGAGCCTGCACAGCGATCGGCATCGTCCACAGCGCACCGGCGCCGAGCACTCGCTCACAGAGTTCGCGGCCGTGAGTGTGCAGGTTCCAGACCGAGTTGTCCGCGTCCTCTGGATCGAGCGAGGGCCAGCGCCTCGTCTCGTGCTCGACAACCACAGCGCCGTGCTCACCAAGCTCGACCAGGGCGTCGGCCAGACACTTGCTCTGACCGCCGCGACTCGTCCCGATCGACAATTTGGAGAGCTCGCACTCGCGAAAGCCAAGCGTCAGTTGCCCGGCGATGCGGCGGAAACAAAGGCCTACCGTCGCGGGCCCGGCAGCCAGGGTGCTCGCGCGAATGAGCGGGATCTCCCAGGGATTCGCCGCGGCAAATGCCGCCCCTACGAGGCGCTCTCGGTCCTCCTCTAGGGCCTCTCGACAGCGCCCCAGGATCGCCTGGAGCCCTCCTCGGCCCCCCCGAAGCTCGTCGATCCCGACTTCCCCCTCGATCGTACAGACCAGGGTTACACCCGGCATATTTTTGGGATCGTCGCGGCTTTGAGCGACCCGACGACCGTAGGCGAGCAAGATGATCGCGCCCGCTGTGGCGCTCGACTGACGGTGCACGTAGGCCGTCAGTTGCAGCTTGACCTCGGTCGCCGGCGAGCCCTCGAGATCGAGCGAGATCGTCGGCGACGAGAGCTCGATCTCCGGCAGCGAACGGCGGGCCAGACCGCCCAAGTCCGTGCGCGCCTGACCCATCTGAGCCCCGAGGTTTCGCTGCGGCACCGGTCGCAGCTCTGGCAACTGCTCGCGGAGAACCGCCAACTCCGAGGGCCAGACCACAAAGACCCGCGCTTGCACCTGCTTTGGCACCTGCGCCCGGCGATGCGGCCACTCGTAGGGAAAGTCCGCGCTCGCCAGGGCCCGCTGACGGATCTGCTTGATCGGAGCGGGACGACCCGAGGCCGTCGTCACATGGGCGACCTCGCTAGGCCAGACGATCTGCGGCAGGCTGCCGTTGCCGGGGAATGAATGGGCCTGAGCATCACCCAGCCACGCGAGCAACAGCTCGAAAGCCTGATCCCTGGCGACCGTCGCCAGATCTGCAGTCAGTCGCAACTCTGGACAGTCGATCCAGCCGGCGAAGAAATTGCTGTCGAGATCATGCTCGCGGAGGATCGCCGAGAGATCCAGGATCTTGATCCCGTCGCGCACCAGCCAAGGACCGCCGAGTTCTGGCATCCTGCCCCAAAGAGCATGTTTACCGAGGCGCACGCGATCGCCGGGCAGACGGCGCTGCAGATCGATGCCCTCGCCAAGCCCCAGGCCCTCTTCGCCGCCCCAAAGGATCAACGCCTGCCGCCAAAGCGCCTCGATGTCATCTTCGGCACGCCCTCGGAGGGCCAAAAATGACGCCAACCGCCGGCCAAAGCTCGGCCGTGGCTCGCGCAAACGGATGACAAATGAGCCCGGCGGACAGCGCTCGGGATCGCGGCGCTGACGGTAGGGATCGTGGTGCTCTGCGACGCCTCCCTCACGCCGGCCGAGCACCCTCGAGCCGCTCGGAGTGATCAGTCGAAGCTCGGTCGGATCGCCCGCAAGGCCGGCATTGAGCGCCGTCGCGATCGCCACTCGCCAACGTATCAGCCCCTCCTCCGGGGTCGGCTCGCGCAGACCCGTCGGCACCGCCTCAAGAGCGAGCGCGAGCAGCTCGCCGACCCCCTCGAAGGCCGACTCGAGCGTCGCCCCCGGGACCGCGAACTGAAACTCGATCTGGCGCTCGTTCTCGGAGAGGCTACTGGTCACGATCACGCGAGCGAAGCGGGTCAACGAGAGCGCCGCTCGCAGCAGCCCGCAGGTCCACTCCCACGGCGCCCGCGGGATCTCGCGCAGGCGCAGGAGCGCCTCGGTGCGGGCGACGGTGAAACGACCTAAGCCCGGCGCCGCACTGCCCCCATCGCCGGGCTGATCGCCGGGCTGAGCCAGGCTCAACTCGGCGATCGCCGCCGTGACATCCGCATGGAGAGCAATCGCCTGCTGCATGCTCAGCGAAGAGTTTTGACGAAGGCTGCCACGTCGTCAAGGTCGGTGTCGGAGAGTTTGCCCTCGTAGGGCTTCATTTTGGTCCCTGACACCCCATTTGCCGTGATCGAGCGGATCTTGGAGCGCGAGCGCCGGGTCCGGTGCAACGAGATGATGTCGATCTTGCTGCCGAACATCGTGTCGCCCTTGCCATCCGCGCCGTGACAGGCCTTGCACTTCGCCATGAAGAGCACACGACCGGCCTTCCTGTCGCCCTTGGGTTTGGGTCGCGCCTTGGGCTTCGGCTTTGACTCAGCTGTGTCTCCGTTGCCCTCTGAGGTCTCGACCGCTGCCGCTTCCTCGGCCGCTGCCGCTTCCTCGGCCGCTGCCTCCTCAGCCGCTGCCGCTGCTGCTGCCACATCGGCCTCCTTCGCGGCCTTCGCCGCATCTTCGGCATTTACCGGGTGCTTCACGGCGAGGTAGTTGGTGAGCAAAGAGATCTCGTCGTCGCGGAGCTCTGCACCCTCTTCGACCATCGCCGCGATCACCGAGCGCCAGCCGGCCGCATCGTCACCACCGTGGGCGACGACATCCTCGAGCTCGTGGCACTCGACACACTTGGTCTGCAGGAGTGCTTCGCCGGCCTCCTCATCAACTGCGCCAGCGCTGACTTCCGCGTCATGCATCGCATCGACGACACGATCACTGCGCGCCGACAACTCGCGGCTGACCGCGCGCCGGCTCTTCGCCGAGCGCTGGATATCCGGGGTGATCGCCACCAGATACGCGGTGACGTAGGGCAGGTCCTCAGCTGCGAGCGCTTCGCCGAAGACGCCCGGCTTCTCGAGCATGCGCAGGTTGAGGCTGTACCAACCCCTGGCGGTACGCGGCTTGACCAGCACCGTGCGCATGTCGTGGCAGGTGATGCACTTCGACACGAGCACCTTCCGGCCGCGATCGAACGACTCCGCGCTCACCAGCTCATCGACGCTAACATCCTCACTCAGGCCGACCTCGCCCAGCAGCTTGCGCACCCGTTCGATGTTCTCGGGGTCCGTGGTGCGGCCGTCAAAGTCGTGAACTCTCAGTGCGTAGGGCACCGAAAGCACGGTCATCACCACGGTGCACAGCAGGAGCGCGAAGCCGTAACGCGGCATCGCCTCTTCGAAGTGGCGAAAGAAGATCAGGATCAGGATCTTGCAGATCAGCAGGACACCGATGGTGATCGCCAGGACCGCGTGGAACACGGTGCGCGCCGGCAGCTCGTATTGGTACTCCCAGAGCCGCGGCAGCATGTTCCACATCATGACGACGTAGATGAGACCGTAGGTGTAGCCCGCAAGTGCGTGCACCCGTAACCAGGCCTTTGGCGCCTGAGTCTTCTTGGCTTCTTCGTTCCAGAAGCGCGGGCCCCAAAGCCAGGCCTGGAGGAGAACCGCGATGATCGCCAGAAAAAAGAAGGCGATGCCCAGCCACATACTCAGTGTTGTGCTCATGTCGTCTCCAGCGCCCCTCGGCGCGAACTCCATCGGAACATCTTCGGCTCCCCGGGCCAAGAACATTGACCGACTTTTTGCTCTCTATATGAAACGCGCAGAGCACTCTGTTGTGCATGCATGCGTGCATACGTGCGCGACCGCGCTATCCTGCTCTTTGGTGAGCTGACAACATCTCGCAGCGGGGTCAACACATCGTTCGAGCTGATAAGACGCCGACGGCAGCCGGGCAAGAGCGGACCCGAGTTTGACTCGATTTTTCGCCCACCGCGATCCGCGGGCCTCCCCTAACACCCGCTCTGGCGCGCTCATGCCCGTGCTGCCGGCTCGCCTCCGGGCAAGAGCGCGCCCCACACGAAGAGGGCGACGAGCGTCTCTATAAAAAAACCTGGATCGCGAACACTGGCCGACCCCAGCAAGCGATCTCTCTCTAAAAATCCGAACCGTGCGAAACGTACAAAAAATGCGAAACGTACAAAAAATGCGAACCGTGAAAAGGGCGCGCTCCCCCGACTCCTCCCTCCGCATCCGACGGGGCGAGCCCTACCGGCCAACGATGCCAAGACGGCGCTTCGAGCCCTACATGACTCCGTACTCAGCTCCAATGCCTCGCTGCAAGATGAATTATATATATTCAAGGTGATCGTACGATCTCGAAAATTATTACAAGAGCACTTATTGATCATATGTAGCCTCAAGCTCGCGAACGCTCACCGAATAACTAAACTTGCACTCCGTGATCAACTGTTAGGATAATAAGGACGCACGGGACGAGGCCTGTGCCAACGCCCATTCTCGCCCCGTGCCCAGCTCCCAGCGCCCACCTGATTTCTGCCTCTGAAGAGGGCCTCAGATGGCGACTAAAAATAATGGGAGGATCAGTGTGACCTAGGTTTGGTCGCACGTGTGCCTACGGTGACCAAGATGCCCGACCAGCAGCCCAATCCGTCGAAAACGAAATTGCATCAGGGGCACCCCTCGCCGCTGCGTGCATAGGCTCGATCCAAGGAATACCTTCACATGAAGACCTTGCCCCTATCCGGCGTCCTCTCGCGAATTCCGCGGTCTGAAGCACGGTGGTTCCTTCGCTCATGTATTGGCTCCATTGTCCTGCTGCTCGCTCTCGACATGATCGGGGCCACTGCTGCGCTCGACAGAGCGTGGTGTGCGCATTTGGATTCCTGGATCCGCACCACAACAAAGCCGCACGACGCACCCGTATTCGTGGTCCTCGACCGCATCGCCTATCAACAGCGAATCCTCAGCGACAAGGATACTGTAGACCTCCACAACGACCTCTTGACAAGGTCACCACTGCGGGTGATCGCATCGCAAAACGCCGCCCAGCAGCTCAACCGGGCGCGCGCCCAGTGGCCGGCGATGTTGGAGCGCGCCATCAATGACCGACGCCTCATCCTCTGCGAGGACGGCATCAAAGACGAAGACCACGCGAACATGCGGAGGCGCTGTGTGGCCGATGCGATCGGCCAGTTGCCGTCCGCAGAGCTGCCAGCGCTGTGGACCGAGCGCGAAGCACCCGCTCTGTCGGCGGCGCACATCTCTGAGTCAGCAAACGACCAGACCTGGTTTGAAGGCCGTACGATCTTCGTCGGTGATGACAGTAACCTCGACCAAGAGACGGCCAACTGGCTCGCGGCGATCTCACGAGTACCGGGGATCCACCCCCTTGATCGGGGTTTTGCCTGGCTCATCGCACTCCTCCTGAGCATCGCCACACTCCTATTAACACGCACCTCTTCGACCCTCCGCGCGGTCACCTCTTTTGCAGGCCTCACGGTCCTCACCGCCAGCATCGCCATCGCCAGCTTCAACCTCTTCGCCCTGATCATCCCGATCGGGCTGCTCGGCACAGCGCTGCTCACCTCCGCGACAGTCGGCGGGCTGCTCGAGCGCTATCGCATCGAACAAAGACTCGACATTCTCGCGAGGCCAGCAGCCTCCCAAGCAGAGTCGTCCGCAGACACTGAGCCCCCAATCGAGGATCTGAGCGAATTCCTCACAGGCATGCTTAGCCAGCTCGGAGTCCCGGTAAGCTCGACCATTTTGCTCGCCCGGCATACGGACGGCGAACTCCGCCACATCGTCACCACCGGCGAACGCTTACTGCCCCACGAACCCCTCATATCAGCGATCGCCAGCGCCGAACTCACGGCCCCAAAATGGTGGAATGGTCTCGCCCCCGAGGCGCTCTTTCGCTGCTACGTAATCCCACTAAATTCTGCATTCCATCGGCTGGGCTATTGGATACTATGTGTATCGCCCGAGCAGATGATCGAGGCCAATCAAAAGCTCTTTATCGCTCTCGGACGGATCGTCTGCGCACGCGTGCGCACTCACAATGCCCGCGCCCGCGAAACCGCCGTCGTCTCCCCTTGTACGCGCAATGGGCCGATCGCCGCGACCATGCGCGTGCGGGCGTCACTGCGGGCCGCAAGAATGAATGCCGACGCGATGCGCCGGGCCTACGAACAACAGCCCTTCTCGCTGATCCAGGCCGATGCCGCCGGCTCCGTCGTGCACACAAACATCGCCGGCCGCCGGCTCCTGCACACGGCCGGGCTCGATACCCACACAGCGCCCACACTCGCCGGGATTCTCTCGTCCGTCGCCGGAATGGAGCCGCGCGAGGTGCAAACAGTGCTCACAAAACTCATCCTGGGGGCAGAGGCCCGGCGCTTCCACGCCTGCCTCGACCTCTCCAACCCGGCGCAGACCACCTTCAATTTTGTCCTCGCATGGAGAGCCCGCCACAACGAATACGCCCAAAGCGGAGAGATCGCCGGCGGCTCCTTCACCCTAAGCGCGATCCGCCGAGCCCCCTCGAATGCAGTCGCGTCTTCGACGGCCGCCCGCGGCGTTGACCTCCGGCCTTTGATTACCTCCTCGATCGCCTGGGCCCGTGAACGCGCCCCTGATGGCTTCGAACGCAACTTCGAGATCTCATATGAAGACCCGTTGCCGCGGGTCGTCGGCCACTACAATTCACTTACTCAAGCGCTGGAGATCCTCTTCCTTGATGTCTTTCTAAATGGCGGTGCCGAGGCCGTATGCCGGGTCAGCGTGACCCGCCGCGAGAACGGCGTATACCTGCGAATCGAAGACTCCGAGTCCGCGATCCCCGAGGCCGCACTGCCCGCATTGTTCGTCGCCCCCGCCGATCGAGTCGACAATTCCGAGGTAGACATTCACCTCGGAGGAGCCCAGCAGCTGATCGCCGAGTGCGACGGCATCCTAAGCGTCGACGCCTTCCCCGGGAGCGGCGTCGTCTACTCCGCCGAATTTAAAAGCACAGTGGGCTCTCGGCCCTACCGCGGCCCCGCCCCGCGCTGAGGTTGCGCCTTGGAGAGCCTCGTCTTCGATATCTTCCCCGAGCGGGGGCTCGACCAGTCCCTGCTCTTTCCCGTTCTCGCGGGCATGTTGACGCTATTCCTCTTCACCGAGGCATTTGGCTGGGTCTTTGTCGGTCTGGTCGTGCCCGGCTACATGGCCTCGGTCGCGATCGTACAGCCCGGCTCGTGGTGCGCCATGATGATCGAGGCGATCGTCACCTACGGCCTGGTGCGCCTGCTCTCCTCCTACTTCTCGCGCTCCGGTGCCTGGAGCGTCTTCTTTGGCCGCGAGCGCTTCTACGTGATCGTCCTGACCTCGGTGCTGGTCCGTCAGCACTCGCAGCTCTGGGCCCTGCCGGCCGCCGCTCGCTGGCTGGCAAGCAACTTTGGCCTCGGCCTCGAACTCGAATCCGGGTTTATGAGCATCGGCCTCGTGCTCGTGCCTCTGACCGCCAACATGTTCTGGAAGCTCTCGCTGCCCCGGGGCCTGCTGCAAATCCTGGTGCCGACAGCGATCACATACCTGCTCCTGCGCGAGCTCGTGCTGCCCTACACAAATTTTTCGCTCAGCAGCATGGAGCTCACCTACGAGGGGCTCGCACTCAGCTTCATCAGCTCGCCCAAGGCCTACATCATCATGCTCGTGGCGGCGCTGCTCGCCTCGCGCTTTAACCTGAAATACGGCTGGGATTACAACGGCATCCTCGTGCCCACGCTGCTCGCGCTGGCGTGGATGACCCCGTCGAAGATCGTCACCACAATCGTCGAGGCACTGCTGCTGGTGATGTTGACGACGCTCTTTGTGAAGGCGCCGCTCGTCCGCGATCTCAACCTCGAGGGCCCGCGGAAGATCGCTCTGATTTTCACGATCGGCTTCACCCTCAAATTCATCACCGGCGCGGCACTCGGTGATGCCCTACCCGCGCTCCAGGCCACAGACCTCTTTGGCTTCGGCTACCTGGTACCGAGTTTACTCGCGGTCAAGATCATCCAGGTCAAGAGCGCCCGGCGGATCCTGATCCCCGCGGTGGTGACATCGCTGCTCTCGTTCGTCTTGGGCAACGTCGTCGGCGTCGTGCTCGACGTGCTCTTCCCTCGCGCAGAGCCCGAGGTGAGCGGCGAACCCGAGCTCCCAAACGAACGCCGCGAGCAAACCTTAACCCGCTCAGGCATCGGCGTCGGCATGCTCGCGCGAGCACGGGCCCGCCCGCCGACCTTCGCCGCTGACGGCTCGATCTCCCGCCTGCATCTCAACCGAAGTCTCCGATTTTGGGAGACCGTCGGCGAGCACGCCCGCGAGCACGGTCCTAGCGATCCCGAGCTGCTCAGGCAAACCACGCTCGAAGAGGGCATCGACGTCGCCATCGTGACCCAAGGCGGTCTGGATCTCGCCGGTCCCCCCAGGGATCAGCGCGCGCTCGTCCTCTACGAACTCGAAACGCGCCTCTCCGCCCAGCGCGGGGCACCGACGGTCTTGATCTTTCCCGAGGCACACGGACCTCTGCTCGCGATCCCACAGCCCCACACCGAGCGACCGAGCTCGCGGGCTGCGCTGCCGGTCTGTGCGGCGATCGACTGCTCCGCGATCGTCTACGCAGGCATCGAGCACCAGGGCTCAGACACGCACCGGCGTACCGAGTTTGTGGCCGCGCTGCGGGGGCTCTGCCAGGGCCTCGAAATCAGCACGATCATGAGCCTCCATACCCGCACAGAGCCAACGTCCTCGCGGCAGGGCGGCACACGGTTGACGATCCGCGGCGCATTGCCAGATGAAATCGACCTGGCCAAGCTCGACCCCTCGGGCGTCGAAATCGAGTGGCGCGCGAGCAACGGGGCCAACGGCGGCTGGCTGCATGCCAACCACAAACTGGCGCTCTTCGTACCGCCAAAGCCAGCATCCACCGAGCCCTCTCAACAAGTACCCGTCGACAGCGCTTCGGCCTCAGGCTGGCTCGACCTCCACCGCGGCGAGCGCGGGCCGTGGATCCGAAATACCCCCTCACAAACCGAACTGCGCCTCCTAGAGCTACTCACGCGGGAGCTCGTCGAGCGAGCGAGCGACAGTCAATCGGGTGAGCTAGAGTGGCTTCAAAGTCTGTCCTTAGAGGCAGATGTACTGGGTCTCTCGCTGCACCTGATCGACAACTGTGCCGGCAGGCATAGCCGATGTATCGCGCTCAACGGCGACCAACCGAGCTTCGATTGGGGGCAACTCCTGGTCCGCCTGGGCGATGCCGCCGCGATCGCGATCGAGGTCCCGATTCCGCGGCGCGAGCCGGGTACGTGGCGCTTCGCGACCGAAGTCTGGCGCACCACCTCGGCCCGCGCGTTGGTCTTCGGATCATGGGCAAAGCGCTCTGAGTCGGGGCTGCGGGCCCGCCCAGCCGAGACACACGCGCCCTTCCACGCCTTTCACCGTGGCCTCGAGCGCGGCCTCGCAGGCGAGCTGGAGCCGCTCATTCTCCAACTTCGAGGGCTCGCTGCTCGCCGATCGACCCGCCACGAAATCACTGTCGCCTCGGCGCGCAACCGGCTTCCACCACGTCTCCTGCGCTTGACCGGCGAAGACGGCGATCTCTCATGGCTCGGACGATCGATGAGCGTCGGTTTCCAGGGCATCGAACACGCCGGCCTCGCCTCCTCGAGTGGCGCCCAGCTCCGTCAGGTACAAAATGCACAGACGGCCGACTTCGCGGCGCTCTGGATCTCGTACGAGCTGCGCGCGCGCTACTTCGATATGCCGGCGGAGTCCGAGCAACAACGCAGCGAGTGGACCGATACGCCGCTGCTCGTGCAAAACCCGGACCTCTGGCTTACGGAGCCCCCCCTCGCAGCGCTGCCCGGGCACGTCTCGTCGGACCTCGAGGGCGTTTGGAGTCGCCTGTTACGGCTCGCCGATCTCTACATCGAAAACCGCGACATGCACGCGCGGGAGGCCCTGCTCACGGCCTCCGCCGAGAGCCTCGCCACCGGCGATGAACTCCTGCAAGACCTCATCGTCGAAACCGCCATCGCCTGGAGCGATGCCCTGTCGATGCCCTACGTCGCCCTCCGGATCCGCAGCGGCGGCGAAGAGCGACGGGCGGTGCTTCTCTTCACTCGCTCGCCAAGCTGTCCTACTCGCGACATGTTCGTAGGGACAGATACAAATCGCGAGGTCGCAGCTGCGCTCGCCCATCGCTGCCGACGCATCAGCCTCCGCGGAGCCCTGCCGCCAGAGCCAGAGCCGGAGGCGGTCCCCCATGGCTAGCGACAGCCTGCGATCGGGGCTCGTCCTCGGGCTCACGCTACTCGCGATCGCCGCGTTGACCGCGAAGATCCTGGTCGCCGAGCGGGGTCCCGACCAGGATCGAGCCGATACAAGCAGCGCCGTCGAACGTGTTCTCTACTACCGCTTGACCCCTGAGCGGGGGCCTCATTTCCGCCTCCAGGGCACCGAGCATCGAATCAAGCTCGTCTCCCACGCGATGATCGGCGAGCGCGGCGAGAGTCCCGGCCAGCGATTGACCTACGGCATCTCGGTCGCGATCGAGGACAGCGATGGCGCACCTGTCTGGAGCGACACGCTCTACGTCGAGTCGCGCCGGAGCGTCGGCCGCGACGAGGAGGGCTCGCCCGCCAACGCATATATGGTCGATAAGCGAGTCAAGCTCACGGACGACAGGATCTCGTACATCAACCTGCCGGAGGAGCTGCCGAGCGGGGCCCGGCTCATCATTAAGGCCGACGACGCCCCCGGGGATGTGCTCGCGCGGGCCTACGCGCTCCGTGAGGGCTCGCTGAGCGAACAGCTGGTGCGCGCCCTATCTCTCGACAGCAGCCAAAGGGCTGCGCTCGCCCGCACGGTCGGCATCTCTCGCTGGGAGCACCTCGACGACGCCGAGCGGGTCGGTCTCGTGCGGGAGCATTGGCAGCGACTCGCTGCTCTCGGCGAAAATGGCGTCAACTACGAACTCCGCGCGGTCTACTACACCGGCTGGCGCGCGCCTCCTCCAGAGGCTCTCGACGATCAGGAAGCGATCCTGGTGACCCAGGGTCGACCCCGCGTCATCAATCTCCTCGGTCCGACGACGGTCCATATCGCCGCGAGCGCCACGGCCATCGACAGCCAAACCGTCGACATGGACGGAGAGTCCGGAGGTGCTGATGATCCCAGCGATCCCCCAAAGATTCGCCAACGGGTCGTCCTGAACATGGAGATGGCGGGGGCCACTGGCGTGCACGCCCCGCGCTCGCTGACGCTGCCACAGAACCCTGGCGACGCGCTTGAGACCTCCTTTTTTGTCCCGGCCGGTGCCCACTCGCTCTTCTTTTCGACCGCGGACGCAGGCGCAGCCAACCTCACGTTGGACGCCCCCCCAGAGAGTCACCTGCACAGGATCGAAGAGGGACAAGGCGAGCTTTTTGCGACCCACATCGAGCCCGAGCAGCGCCGCCAAGTGCTGCGCCTCCTCGGACCCGCAAGGCCAGCCGGGACCTTCGGTGTCTTCGCCCAGGCCGACCCGCTTTCCCGTACCTACCGCCTCGACCTCCGACGCCTCGGCATCAAGCTTCCCGAAGAGACATCTCTGGTCACGGTCGAGGGCGTCGACAGCGAGGGCTCGCAGGTCTTTCTCTGGAAGATCCCCCTCGAAGCCGAGGCCGCCCCCTACGAGCACATCGAGTACCAGGACGGCATGACTACGAGCGTCGACCAGCCGGTGTCCTTCCGCTTTATCATCCCCAAAATGACCGAGCAGATCCGAGTGACGAGCAGCGAACCAGTGGGCGCGAGGATCTCCGCCTACATGCCCACAGAACTCGAACACGAGCCGCCCTACGAAGGACTAGAGCCCGATTTGATGCGCTGGCGCTACGCGCCGATCGTGCGCACGCCCTGGGTCAGCATGCGCTTCGACGATCGTCGCGGTGCGGGCGAACGCGGCGAGCTCGCCCGACTCGTCGCCCAGGTTCGA
>Ga0256845_1001608_pt1 | contig 17764 bp, 15 predicted proteins | sample RiftiametaG_FD_189101 | JGI IMG/M metagenome (GOLD analysis project Ga0256845, IMG submission 189101) | Tube worm associated microbial communities from hydrothermal vent at the East Pacific Rise, Pacific Ocean - Riftia | ecosystem: Host-associated > Annelida > Integument > Unclassified ...
TCTTTGATAAATTTATCTGCCATCTGACTTATGTGGACAAGCCCGTCCTGGTGGGCACCAATATCAACAAACGCACCAAAGGCAGTAACATTAGTAACTATGCCCGGCACTTTCATCCCGGCAATGAGGTCTTTTATATCATGAACAGTATCATCAAAGGAGAAACTTTTAAACTTATCTCTTGGATCACGCCCAGGGTTGGAGAGTTCTCTTATAATATCTGTCAAGGTTGGTATGCCAATGGTTTCAGTAACATATTCATTAAGATTTATTTTCTCAATCAAGCTTGTATCACCTAGAAGGCTGTTAATATCAGTATTCCCAGCCATTTTTTTAACTACATCATAGGATTCAGGGTGAATACCAGTTTTATCAAGAGGTTGTCTGGCATTGGAAATCCTGAGAAAACCTGCTGCCTGTTCAAATGCTTTTTTACCGAGTCTTGGTACCTTTAAAAATTCCTTTTTTGATTTAAACGGACCATTTTTATTGCGAAATTGTATTATGTTTGCAGCAATGGTCTTATTTAGACCTGAAACCTGGCAAAGCAATTGAGAACTTGCTGTGTTTGCCTCAACCCCAACCTGATTGACGCAGGACATCACAACATCTTCAAGGGATTTTAGTAATAATTTTTGATCAACATCATGCTGATACTGCCCTACACCAATTGATTTAGGGTCTAATTTGACAAGCTCAGCCAAGGGGTCCATAAGTCTTCTGCCAATAGAGACTGCTCCTCGAACTGTGATATCATGATCAGGAAATTCTTCCCTTGCAATTTTTGATGCAGAGTAAATTGATGCACCACTCTCATCCACCATGACAATATCAATGGAGCTATCAAGGTTCAGCTCTTCTATAAAAGTCTGGGTTTCACGTCCAGCTGTCCCGTTGCCTATTGCAATGGCCTCAATTTTGTGAATTTTTGTAAGCTCTTTTATTATTGTTTGTGCTTTTTGATTATTGCTCTGATGGGGGAAAATCAAATCATGGTGCAAAAGTTTTCCCTGGGCATCAAGGCAGACAATTTTACAGCCTGTTCTAAACCCGGGATCAATGGCAAGGATTCGTTTTTGACCCAGGGGAGCACAAAGAAGCAGCTCTCTTAAGTTCCTGGCAAAAATATCAATTGCTGTTTTGTCAGCTTTTTTCTTAAGTTCGTTAATATACTCTTTTTCAATGGATTTGGATAACAGACGTTTATAGCTGTCTTTGATGGCAGCTTTAACATAAAGTGATGATTTTGAATGAATATCTAAATATTTCTTTTCAATCAGCTTAAGTGCAGCCTCCTCATCAGGCAGAACATGTACTAAAAGGATTTTTTCATTTTCTCCTCTAAATATGGCAAGAATTCTGTGGGAAGGAGCTTTATGTGCTGTTTCAGACCACTCATAATAATCTTTAAACTTAATACCTTGTTCATCTTTTCCTTTTTTTACACTGGATTGAATGGATGCCTTATTAATAAACAGCTTTCTAATGGCAGATCTTACAGAAACATCTCCATTGATAATCTCTGCAATAATGTCTTTAGCACCTGCAATTGCATCTTTATGAGTAAGAATATCATTTTTTGGATCAATATATTTTTTTGCTTCAATATCAGGGTTGTGATTTGGTTTTTTTAAAAGAAAAATTGCCAATGGCTCAAGCCCTCTATCTTTTGCAATCTGGGCTTTGGTTAGTTTTTTAGGTCTGAACTTTTCATAAAAATCCTCAAGCTCAACCATTGATGCAGCATTTTGAACATTGGCAAAAAGTGCATTTGTTAAAAGACCACGCTCCTTTAAGGAGTTTAAAATTGTCTCTTTTCTAAGTTTGAGCGTATTAAGTTGTTCTATACGATCACGGATAGCTGCAATTGTAACTTCATCCATGGATCCGGTCATCTCTTTTCTATAGCGTGCAATAAATGGAATGGTCGATCCCTGATCAAGTAAATTTGCAACGATGGCAACATTGGAGTCTGGTAAAGACATCTCTTTGCTGATAGTAGTTAAAATTTCCATGCTGTATTTTTAAACAAGGTCTCCTGCAAAGTCAAATACTTTTCTTTTGCTGTTCATACTCTCTTTTATCTGATAAATACAGTAGTTATTTATTTGAAGTATTGATTGAATTTGATAGAATGCTGATTTAAACCACCAAAATACAGGTAAAATAGAGGTAAAATACAGGAAATTTTAATTATGATCCGATCTAGAATCAAGAGTACGGGCAGATATGTACCAGACAGGCATGTTACAAACCATGAACTATCCAAAAAAATAGATACAACCAATGAATGGATTGTCCAGCGCACAGGGATTGAAGCAAGATATTGGGTAAAAGAGGGTGATGATATTGGGACTTCTGATTTGGCTTTTAATGCGGCACAAATAGCTCTAAAGCGCGCAAACTGGACTCCTGACCAAATAGACCTGATTGTATTTGCCACCATGACTCCCGATGTAAATGTCCCGGGTTCAGGGGTTCTTTTGCAGGATAAATTGGGTGCAAAGAGTGTGCCTGCACTGGATATCCGTCAACAATGCACGGGCTTCTTACATGGACTTGAAGTTTGTGATGCCTATATCAGAAGTGCAAAAGCAAAAAAAGTTTTATTGATTGGAGCTGAGTATCAGAGCAGGTATATAGAACTGACTTCTGCCCATCGGGATACAGCTATAATCTTTGCAGACGGAGCAGGAGCTGCTTGTATTGAAACATTTGAGACAATGGATAATGTTGGAATCATTACTTCTATTTTACATGCCGACGGGCATTTTGCAGATGCATTAAGATTTGGACTGCCAGCTAAAAAATCAGGCAGGTCTATCAGTAAAAGCATTGTTGAAAATAAGGAGCATTTTCCATATATGGATGGTAAATCTGTCTTTATACAAGCTGTTACACGCCTTCCAAAACTTTGTGAAGCTTTATTGCAAAAAGCAAATATGTCCATTGAAGATATTGATATGTTTGTTCCCCACCAGGCTAATTTGCGTATTAATGAAGCTTTTCGGGAACGCATTAAGATTCCCAAAGAGAAAATGTACAATAATATTCAACAATATGGCAATACAACTGCAGCAACTATCCCCATTGCTTTTGATGAACTTATAGAAAAACAGATGGTAAAGTCAGGAGATACAATCATGTTCATTGGATTGGGAGCTGGTCTGACCTGGGGAGGCGTAATTTATACAATGATCTAACTGATCTCCAGACCAGTTGGGGATTAAATTAAAAAGTTATTTTTCAATACTAAAGTACCCAAGATAATATTTCAAAAATTTTTAAACCATGGTCGGGGCGGAGTGATTCGAACACTCGACCCCAGCGTCCCGAACGCTGTACTCTACCAGACTGAGCCACGCCCCGATTAAGGTTTAATATGGTAAATTAAAACAGGTCCCCTTTTATTATGGTAGCTTCTCTGCCAGGACCAACAGAAACTATTTTAATTTTTACTCCTGAAAGTTCTTCAACTCTTTTTAAATATGCCTTTGTTTTATCTGGCAGATCATTGTATCTTTTTATCTTTGAAGTCTCTTGTTTCCAGCCGGGCATTGTTTCAAACACAGGAACGCATTGTTCAAGTGCTGCAAGGCTTGGTGGAAACTCAGTTATTGTTTCGTTTTTATACTCATAAGCTGTACATATTTTTATTTCATCGAGCTCATCTAAAACATCAAGTTTTGTAATAACAAGCTGTGTGAGGCTGTTTAATCTTGCTGCATTTTTAACCATAACCATGTCAAACCAGCCACACCTTCTTTTTCTTCCTGTGGTTGCTCCAAACTCTGCACCTTTTTTTTGAATGTGGTCTCCGGTCTTATCAAAAAGTTCGGTTGGGAAAGGTCCCTGACCAACCCTTGTTGTATATGCTTTCACAATTCCAAATATTTCATTTAGTGCTTTGGGACCCACACCAGATCCACAGGCTGCATTGCCAGACACAGTATTTGATGAAGTTACAAAGGGGTAAGTTCCATGTTCAATATCCAGGTGGGTGCCCTGGGCACCTTCAAAAAGTATCTTTTTACTTTGATCAATCCCTCTATTTAATAAAACCGAGACATCAGCAATATAGGGTATGAGTCTCTCTCTGATTCCCTGGAAATCATTTATTACCTTTTCAGGGTCCACAGGTTTTGTCTTGTGATAGTTTTCAAGGTAGAAGTTCTTCTCTTTTACAATAGTTTCAACTTTTTTGATAAAAAGTTCAGGCTCAAGAAGATCAGCAAACCTGATTCCCACTCTTGTAGCTTTGTCTTCATAGCAGGGACCTATGCCTCTGCCGGTTGTACCTATTTTATCTTTCCCTTTTTTGATCTCCCTTGCAATGTCAATTTCCCTATGATAGGGCATTATCATATGTGCTCTATTGCTTACTTTCAGCATGGAGGGTGTGACATCAATGCCTTCTTCGGTTAAATAATCAATCTCTTCTAAAAGAACAAAAGGGTCAACAACAACACCATTGCCAATAAAGCATTGTTTTTTCTGAATAATTCCAGAAGGCACCAGATGACTGATGATTTCATTGCCGTCAATTACCATGGTGTGACCTGCATTATTGCCGCCCTGGAACCTTACAACAAAATCAGCATGTTCACTTAAAAGGTCAACAATCTTTCCTTTGCCTTCATCACCCCACTGGGTTCCCACAACAACTATATTTGACACTATTTACTCCTTTTAGTTTTAAAAAAATTCTTTATTATGTCTGATGTTTCTGCCTCTAATATTCCACCAATAGTTTCTATATCATGGTTAAGTTTTCCGTCAGATGGAAGATCATATATTGAGCCTGCACCGCCGCTTTTCAGATCATACGCTCCAAAAACAAGCCGCTGAACCCTTGCATGAATAATCGCTGACATACACATAACACAAGGCTCCAGTGTAACATAAATTGTAGTATTTAAAAGCCTGTAATTATTTATTTTTTTTGCTGCCATGCGTAATGAAAGAATTTCAGCATGTGCTGTGGGATCGTTAAGTGATATGGGTTGATTATGACCATATCCAATAATCTTATTTGTGTTATCAATTATGACTGCACCCACTGGTACTTCATCCATTAAAGCAGCTTTTTTTGCCTGTTTTAATGCAAGCCTTATATAATCTGCATCACTGTTCATTTATATACTTATAATAATGTTTTTAAATAAGGTCAATTGGTTTGATAGGTTTGATCTATATTTTTGAAATTGCTTTTTCAAATTCATGCCTTGTTATGCCATAATGATTCAGTCTGTTTACCATCTGTTTTGCATTGCAATAGCCTATTCTTAAGGCTTTGCCAAGGTTTTGTCTGCGCTGGGATGCATCTTTTGAACCCATAAGATTACAGCAAATCAAATCATCGATTGTAAATGTTATGCTGGGTTTTGTTTCAGTGCACTTTGCTTTTTTAAGTGCATCAATAATGCTTTCCGGGTTGGCATTTTCTATCCCTATATTATTTTTTTTAAATGCTTCGCATTGGGTAAGAAAGGCATTTTTGCAGTGTTTGATTCTGTTATTGATTCGTTTTCTGATTTGTTCCCCTGCTGTATCAGGGTCCGTAAAAACAATTACTCCATTTTGCCTCTGTGCATTTTCAATATTTTTAAATGTTGCCTCTGAAATACAAAAGCCGTGGGTTATAATAATCTGGGCATTAACAGCATGTTTTACAGCGCTTTGATCATCTTTACCCTCAACAATAATTGTTTCATGTATTTGAATCTTCATATTCTTTAAGTATACCAAACTGAATAAAGAAAAGAGCAGAAAAATAGAAAAAGATAATAAAATAGAGACTTGCCTGAAAAGGCCATAGAAATTTTGAGACCGCAATAATAGAATCAGAAAAAACAAACAGAGATGTACCAATAAAAACAATGGGTGACTTTGCCTTGAAAAAAGCTGCGGAGATACCCATTATTCCAATAACACACATGTAGGCAATAACCGGGATGAAAAGATGTCCCAGGTGGGGAATAAGGACAAATGCAAGGGATACAATATAGATTAATACAAAGCCTGCCTTGATTGTATTGGACAGAGAGTAGTTGAATTTTCGGATGAAAAGTATGGAGAAAAAAATATGACCTGCAAGAAAAGATGCCAATCCCTGGACAAAGAAAACTTCCCTGTTAAGATCAAGAAATATATCCCCTGCCATGCAGAAAAGAAAGCCTGTTCCCATGAGCAATGCATCGGAACGTCTGTTAATTAAAAAGAGACATGCAATGGCTGAAACAAGTGCTGGTATTGCTTTAATAATATAGGAAAAGGGGTAGGGGTGAAAAGGCAGAGTTGAAATAAATAAAACAGCAGATACAATAAAGAGAAGGTTTATTTTGTTTTTCATTTAAGACACCATTTTTGTAAGTTTATACAAGTTAAAATCAACTATAAATCTTTTGACAGGCTGTTTTGCAACAGGTTGCAAAAGTTCATTGGACAATATCATAAACTATACATAAGGTTTGGTAAATAGAGAATAATTTGAGGGAATATCATTAGTATGATAACACCAATAATTACAGCAATAAGAAATGGGAAAATTCCTTTAAAGATTGCCTCCAGCCGTATGTCATCAATAATATTTTTTGCCACACCATAGACAACATAGACATTAATACCCACCGGCGGTGTAATTACACCCATTTCTGTTACCATAACAATAATGACTCCAAACCATATGGGATCATATCCTAACTCCTGAACAACCGGGAAGAAAATTGGAACAGTTAAAGTGACAAATGCCAGGGCATCCATAAAACAGCCGCCAACAAAATAGATGAATATGATGACAGCCATTACCAAAAATGGAGCCATATCAAGGGAGCTTACCCAGCCTGCAATTTCATATGGTATTCTGGTGATGGCTAAAAATTTTCCAAAAATTACAGCACCTGTAATAAGCATGAGCACCATGCAGGAAGTTCTGATGGTTTCATACAGAGATTTTACAAAGCCTTTCCATGTGATTTGTTTTCTGACAATTGCCACAAAAAGGACTGAGCAAGCTCCTATGGCAGCAGCTTCTGTAGGTGTGAACCATCCTAGAAAAATGCCTCCAATAACCGTTGCAAAAATAATGATTGTTTCAATTAAACCTACCAGCGCTTTTATCTTTTCTGCCCATGAAAATTTTTCGCCGGGAGGTCCCTGTTCAGGTCTTATTGTACAGATAATATATATTGATAAGATAAAAAGAATAGTAACTAAAAAAGCAGGGAATATTCCAGCAACAAATAATGCACCGATGGATTGTTCAGTTAAAATACCATAAATTATAAGAACAACACTTGGTGGCATGATCATGCCAATTCCTCCGCCCGATGCAACAGAACCTGTGGAAAGTTCATTGTTATAATTGTATTTTTTCATTTCAGGCAGACCAACAGTTGCCATGGTTGCCGCAGTGGCAGGGCTTGAACCGCAAACAGCACCAAATGCAGTACATGCTGATACGGTTGCCATTGCAAGACCACCCCGGATATGACCTAGAAATTTGTAGCCGGCATCGTATAGCCTGCCACTTATTCCCGAGTTAAAGGCAAGCTGCCCCATAAGAATAAACAGTGGTATAGTGGTTAGATTGTAGTCTTCAAAAACTGAAAAAAAACTTCTGGATAATAGAGAAAGACCAACTTCCGGTGAAACCATTATGCTGAATCCAACAAATCCAACAATTGCCATAACAAAGGCAATGGGCATTTGTGTGAAAAACATGACAATCATTACTGCAATACCAATTAATCCAATGACTATAGGTGACATTTTTTAATCTCTTAATTTGATAATGTTATTGATAATACTCTCAAGCATGGTTAATGAGAAGATCAGCAAACCAAAGCTTACAACATACATAAGCAGGTAGACCGGGAACCCAAGGTTCATTGAGAGTTCGCCAGAGGCATGTGTGTCATTGGCATAAAGGAGCATTTGCCATGTTGCAAGGGAGAAAAAAAACAGGCATAAACTTTGAGTTAAAATATTTATAACCGTTTGAATTTTTTCAGGTAAAAGGCGGACAATTATTTCAACTCCTATGTGACCGTCAATCTTATGTGTATAGGGTAGGGCTGCCGCAATTGTAATAATTGCCAAAAAACTGACAATTTCAATGGAACCAAAAATAGGGTGTCCAAATTTTCGACCCACAACATCAAAAAATGTCAAAAACATCATGGAAGTAAGACCAATGGCACTAAGGACTTTTAAAGCATTTGAAGTTTTATCTAAAATTTTAAAAATATTTTGCATAGAAACTATCCTGACAACTTAAGTAAAATAAAAAGATGATCGGTTAACACAACCGATCATCTCTATTTAACAATTATTTCATCTCTTCTTTTATGAAATCAATTATCTTTTGTCCATCTAAATTTTTTGTTCTTTTTACATAGTTTGCAAAAAGTGGTTGAACAGCTTTAGCCCATTTTGCTGATGTAGCATCAGACTGGCTGATAACCTTGCCACCTTGTTTTTTGAAAAACTCAAGACCTGCTTTGTCACTCTCATCCCAAGCTTTACCATGTTTTGCAGCAAACTCTTTATTTAATTTTGTAATAATTTTCTGGGATTTAGGAGAGATTTTGTTCCATTTGTTTTTATTCATAAAGATACCAAAAGTAGTTGTGTATGCTGTTGAATAATTTTCAACCACATAGTCAACAACTTCTCCAACTTTCCAGCCCTTATTTGTTTCAAGGGGGTGGGAAGAGCCGTCAACAACGCCTTTTTGGAGCATCTGATAGGTTTTGCTCATGGGAGCTGCAACTGGGGTTGCACCAAGAGCCTGTTGAATAAGAGCACTGGCACCAGTTCCCCTGAGTTTTAATCCCTTTAGATCAGCCATGCTGTTAATTGGTTTTTTCTTTGTATGAATTAACCCTGGTCCATGGGCATGGACAAACATTAGTTGTGTGTCATGCAACTCTTTGGGATTAAATTTACTTACTATGCCATTGGCAATATTTGTAGCCTGTACTCCACTTGTATATCCCCAGGGAAGATCAACTGCCGCCATTACAGGGAAACGCCCTTTCACATAGGAAAGAACTTCAAATCCAATGTCAATAATTCCAGTTTCAACTGCATCATATATTTTTGTTGGTTTTGCAAGGGCTCCAGCGGGGAAATATTGTATTGTAACCTCTCCATTGGTCTGTTTTTCAACTTCAGCACACCACTGCTCGGCAAGCTTACTCTGGATATGTGTTGGTGGGAAAAAGTTATTATAACGTAATTCAATTGCTGTGGCGGTTTGTGTAAAGCCTAATGTAAATACTGCGCAAACAGCTGCAGCCAAAAGGCAAAATAGTAGATTATTTTTCATATACTCTCCTGATTATTATTCTTGTTTTTTTGTTATAGAAATGTATAAAAATGATTGTAATTAAAATAATTAAATTTATCTTTTGTTTTGTCACCTCCTCTCAATGATTTATACTGTATTTGATTATATTCATAATTTTCATACTGTTACATTGTGATTAAATTTTAGCTATATTTCATTTACAATGCAACTATATTTAATAATATCGATTTGTGTCAAGTAAAAAGTTTTTTTATTTTACTTTGTTAGTTTTTTTTCTTGTTTTAATTAATAAATGGTGCATTATAATGGAGTTTGCAAAATTATATTGAAGTTTACCACAGCTATATCATGGAAAAGTGTGTTAAAAAATGCTTGACTTATAGCTGTAATGTATCTAAAATTTAGCTAAATTATGGCTGAAAGTCTATATCTGCTGAATTTATAGCTATTAAGTGATGAAAAATGGAAGAATTTACGCAGCATCAAACAGAGTATGAAAACAATATCAAAAAACTTCTAAAAGCAAAGTTTGAGGTGTTTGGTGAGGAGATGATTGAAAAAAAAGTCAACTCCAGCAGCACTAGCGGACGGATCTATTTGCCGCCAGAATGGATTGGAACAAAAGTCAAAGTAATCAGATTATAAAATTTTTATTCTTTTTAGGAGGATAGTATGGGAAAAGTTGGAATAATAGGGGTTGGTCAGTCTGTTTTTACCAGGGCTGCTTCAGGATCTTTTAAAGAACTTGCATTTGAGGCATTTAAAGAAGCGTGTACAGATGGCGGTATATCAGCCGAAGAGATTGGTGCATCTATTACTTGTTCAGCACCGGAGTATGATAAGCAAAGATCGCCTTCAGCATTGGTTGCTGAGTATCTTGGGCTTAAAGGACCTACCTTTTATGCGGAAACTTTATGTTCCTCAAGCAGTACAGGTTTAAGGCTTGCATATTCCCTTGTAAAATCAGGTCTGCATGATGCAGTTGCTGTTATGGGTGTTCAAAAAATGAGTGAGATTTCATCTGCTCAATCCCAGGAGTTGATGGGAAGAGGTACAGATATCCAATGGGAAAGCCCTTTTGGAACAATGATGCCTGCGTATTATGCTCTTTTTGCCCAGGCGCAGATGGCAAAATATGGTTTAACAAATGAAGATCTTGCAAAGGTGAGAGTTAAATCTTCCACATACGGTCCATTAAATGACAGAGCAGTTTTTAGAAAATCCCTTGATCTTGAGACCCTTACAAGTCCTGATTCAAAAATGACAGCTCCTGTGGCAAGTCCATTGCGGGTTGGAGATTGCTGTGCAAATGCCGATGGAAGCTCATGCATGATAGTTGTGAGTGAAGAGAAAGCAAAATCTCTATCCAGAGATCCTGTGTGGATACTTGGTGTAGGTGCTGCCATTGACAGCGTCAATCTTGCTTCACGAGATAACTTTACATCTCTTCCTTCTGCTGTAAATGCCGGTAAAGCAGCATATGAAATGGCAGGTGTTACAGCAGATGATATTGATGTTGCAGAAGTACATGATTGCTTTACCATTGCAGAGTTACTGGCCTATGAGGCTTTAGGTTTTGCAAAACCAGGGCAGGGCAAGGAGATGATCAAAAACAGAGAGACTTACCTTGAAGGCAGACTTCCTGTAAATGTTGATGGCGGACTTCTCTCCAAGGGACATCCCATTGGTGCAACAGGCGGATCCCAGGTAAGAACTATTGTTAGACAACTTCGTGGTGAAGCAGGAGAAATCCAGGTAAAAAATCCTGAGATTGGTCTTGTGCACAACGTAGGCGGTGTTGGTATTTACGGAAATGTTACTATATTAGGGAGATAGATAAATCATGGGTAAAAGAGAAATTGATGATAGATTTAAAAAGTTCGGCACTGTCAGCTTTACTTCCATAAGCAAGGTAAATGATTTTGTTGACAACCTTGAAAAGGGGAAAGTCATGGCAACAAGATGTCCTGATTGCAATATTTCCTATTTTCCACCCCGGGTTGATTGCAGCAAGTGTCTTTCAAGCAATAATGAGTGGTTTGATACAACGGAAAAAACAGGCACCCTTGCAACTTTTTCAAAAATGAAATACGGACCTGTGGGATTTGAAGATGATCTTCCATATACAATTGCAGTACTTGATTTTGGAGATTTTAAAATATTTGGAAGAATTGACAATGATACTCCTGATGATTCCATTGAGATAGGAATGAAAATGAAAGTTCATGTTAATGATCTTCAGGATGACCAGAAAAATTTTGTCTTCAAGCCAGCTTAGACATTTTACAGCATAGGTTTTAACTTAACAATTTTAAAGGAGATAATGATGGCAAATATTCCTGAAAAAATTCAGACATGGCAGATGGTTCAACCATTTTCCAAAGATAGAGAGACAGGTGAAGTAACTAAAGGTAAATTGGAAAAAACTGAAATTGATGTACCTGAACTGAACAGTGGTGAAGTACTTGTTGAAGTTGCAGGATGTGGAGTCTGCCATACAGACCTTGGATATTTTTACCACGGCGTTCCAACTGTGAATAAACCTCCACTGACTCTGGGGCATGAGATATCAGGGATAGTTGTGGCAGGTGATGAAAAATGGATAGGCAAAGAGGTGATTATCCCAGCGGTTATGCCCTGCAGGCAGTGCCTCTTATGTAAAACAGGCCGGGGAAACAGATGCCTTGCCCAGAAAATGCCCGGGAACAGTATGGGAATCTATGGCGGTTTTTCAAGTCATATTCCAGTTCCTTCCATTGACCTTTGTGAAGTAAAAGATCGTGGTGATATTCCATTGTCTAATCTTGCTGTTGTTGCAGATGCTGCTACAACACCATTCCAGGCTGCAAAACGAGCAGATGTGCAGGTTGGTGACAATGTTATTGTAATTGGTGTTGGTGGTGTCGGGCAATACATGGTTCAAATCTTAAAAGCTCTTGGTGCAAATTGTGTAATTGGAATTGATATTAACCAGGAGAGACTTGATACAATGCTTAAAAATGGTGCTGATTTTGTTGTCAACTCCATGGATAAAACTCCAAGAGATATTTCCGGAGAATTAAAAGCATACAGGAAAGAGAATGGACTGCCCACACCAGGTTGGAAGATCTTTGAGTGCAGTGGATCAAAGCCTGGTCAGGAACTTGGACTTGGTCTGCTAAGCTTTGTTGGTAAAATGATCGTTGTGGGATTCGGACCTCAAAAAGTTGAGTATTCAATTTCCAGGCTAATGGCGTTTGACGCTGAACTTATAGGATCATGGGGCTGTCTTCCTGAATATTATCCTTCTGTTTTGAGTATGGTTACCAATGGAAAGATTAATTTTAAGGAGTTTGTGCAGACTAGACCAATGAGTACAATTGCTGAAGCTTTTGATGAAGCCCATAAAAAATCACCAGACAAAAGAATTGTACTTGTACCTGATTTTTAATAACAGATTAAAGGATTTAAGATAATGAAACTAGAGGGTAAAAAAGCCATTGTAACAGGTGGAAGCCGGGGAATTGGAAAAGCCATTGCATTGGCGTATGCAAAAGAGGGCGCTGATGTCCTTGTTAATTATCACTCCAATGATGCAGCTGCTAAAGAGACTGTTGCCGAGATTGAAAAACTTGGACGTAAAGGTATTGCTGTTGCAGCAGATGTTGCAGATTATGAAAGCGCACAAAATATGGTCCAGGAGTGTGTTAAACAACTTGGTTCAGTTGATATTGTTGTAAATAATGCCGGTGTTTCAAGACCTTCCATGCTTTTAAAGATGAAAGAAGAAGATTGGGATGCAATTATTAATATCCACCTTAAAGCAGCTTTTAATACGTGCCAGGCAGCAGGCAGACATATGAAAGAGCAAAAGTCCGGTAAAATAATTAATGTTATTTCCACTGCTGGTATTTTTGGTACAATCGGACAGATTAATTATGCATCGGCAAAAGCTGGTATAATAGGTTTTACAAAATCTGCATCCAGAGAGCTTGGACGTTATAATATAAATGTAAATATTATCTGCCCTGGAATTACCAAAACCGAAATGACAGGAAAATTGCAGACCGATGAAAAATTGAGAAAAATTTATGAAGCAAGAATCCAGCTTGGCAGGTTTGGAGAGCCGGAAGAAGTTGCTCCTGCATTTGTATTCCTTGCTTCTGATGATGCAAGTTATATTACAGGTCAGGTGTTGAATGTTGACGGCGGATATATCGGATAATCAAAAAAAATAAAAATATATTTAGGAGGATAGCATGGCTTTAGAATGGATGCCAAGAGATAACGAATCAAAAGATCATTCCTTGCACAGACAACCTCATTGGGGCACAGAAGCACCATGTGTTGTGTATGAAAAAAAACCACTAACTGACCCTGAAGGCAAAGTGGTTGAAGGATTATTTGTTACATGGATTACTTTAAACAACCCAAAACAGTTCAACTCTTATACAACTGATATGGTAAAGGGTGTAATTGCAGGATTTGAAAATGCTTCCCTGGATAGATCATGTGTTGCAGTTGTCTTTACAGGTACAGGTCCCTATGCATTCTGCACTGGCGGGAATACAAAAGAGTATTCAGAATTTTATTCCAGAAGATGTGACGAATATGGTCAATATATGGAATTATTTAATCATATGGTTGATTCTATTCTTGCGTGTAAGAAACCTGTGATTTGCAGAGTTAATGGTATGCGTGTAGCAGGTGGTCAGGAAATCGGACTTGCGTGTGATATAGCTGTATCATCTGACCTTGCAATTTTTGGTCAGGCAGGACCAAAACATGGTTCTGCTCCGGCAGGTGGATCTTCTGACTTCTTACCATGGTATTTGAGCATGGAAGATGCCATGTGGAATTGTGTCTCCTGTGAAATGTGGTCTGCTTATAAAGTTAAACAAAAAGGTATGATCTCCAAGGTTGTCCCTGTTTTAAAAGTAGATGGCAAGTGGGTAAGAAATCCAACTGTTGAAACAGATAATTATATACAGGATGGCGAAATTGTTTATGGTGAATCTAAAACAGGTCAGGCTTTTAAAGATGGCAGAGCCTTTTTAAAAGAGCATCAGGCAAATGCAGATTTTGAGCTTCTTGATAAAGAAGTTGATAAAATTATCTGGAAATTTGCAAATCTTTTCCCTGGCTGCCTTATCAAATCCATTGATGGCATACGTCAGAAAAAGAAATTTTTCTGGGATGCATTTAAAAGTGATCACAGACATTGGCTTGCAGCTAATATGTCCGGCGAAGCTTTTCTTGGTTTTGGTGCATTTAATACAAAAAGAATCACTGGACAAGATACAATAGATTTTATTAAATTTAGACAGAATGTAGCAGATTCCAGAGATTGGGATATGGATATGTTTGCAGAAGTTATGGGCAAACCAAAGGAGTAATCAACTAAAAAAAAGCAGTCTGAAATATTATTTTTCAGGCTGCTTTTTTTAAAAACAACTTTTTTCTTGACACCTAGCTATGATATAGCTAAAATATAGTTATATTTGTGCAATAAACTGATTTAGGTATATAAAAGGGGAAAAAAATGAGGTACGCAGAGACAGGGTTTAATCTGGAAATTGATTTAACCCGTGGGAATATTGAAAAGGTCGCTACTGATCCGAGAGATACTGAGCTTTATCTTGGGGGCTTAGGTACTAACACCAAGATTTTGTGGGACCGGGTGCCACCAGAGGTTGACGCTTTCTCTCCTGATAATTTATTGATATTTGGTGCCGGACTTTTATGCGGTACACCTGCTGTGGGTTGCAATCGTACTATAGTTACCACAATTTCTCCCCAGACCAAGTTAATGGCTTTTTCCATGATGGGTGGATTTTGGGCACCAGAACTGAAATATGCAGGTTATGACAAGGTTATCCTCAGCGGCAAATCAAAAAATCTGGTTTATTTGTATATAAATAATGACAAGGTTGAGATAAGAGACGCTTCCCATTTACACGGTAAAGGTGCCATTGAAACCGCAGAGATTCTTAAAAAAGAGTTGAAACAACCAAAAGCCCAGGTGGCAGCCATTGGTCTAGCTGGTGAAAACAGAGTTTTTTATGCTTCCATTGAACAGGGAAGATCCAGTGCCAGCCGTGGAGGAATCGGTGCTGTCATGGGAGATAAAGGTGTAAAGGCAATTGTAGTTAGAGGAACCAAAGATATTTACGTTGCAGAACCTGAAAAATATATTGAGCTTTGTGATGAAGTACTCAAATACATCAGGTTTAGAGAGGAAAATCCAATCCCAGGTGTCATGGCTATTTTAGCAAGATTAGGCTCACCCCAGGAGATGGCGGTCCATGATGAAAAATGGCATACTGAAAATTTTTCATGGGGAAATTCCCGCACCCGCAGAAAAGGTTTCTGGACAGATGAAGTGGCTAAGGAGTGGGAAGAGACACTGGAAAGCGCTCGTACACGCCTGATATCTTGTTATAACTGTCCCATGAAGTGTGGAGCAACCTTGTCTTTGCCAGGACTTCCAACGTATATGATGAAATGTTTTACAAAACTTACCTATACAATGGGAGCTTTTGCAAATCTTGATTTTGGTTTAAGAATTGCTCAAAAAGCAACTGAATATGGTCTGGATGGATATTCAGCTCCCCAGGTTATGGCATTTGCCCTGGAGCTTTTAGAAAATGGAATTTTGACAGACAAAGATTTTCCTGACATGCCTGGTGATACTGAAGGCAGGTTTTATTATTTACTGGACAAGATTGTTCGACGCGAAGGAATAGGAGATGTCCTTGCAAATGGTACTCACTGGGCAGCAAAAAGTCTAGGCAATGGTGCTGAAGAGTATGCTCACAATAATATTAAGAAGGTAGAACAGCTGCCCCTTAAATTGTTTATGATGAATCCTATCTATTTTCTGATGTATTGTACCGGCGAAAAAATGAATATTACACAGATTGAAGGTCAATTTCCCCAGGCACCTTTTCCAAAAAGAGAGCATAGGGAAAAGTTTGTAAAGGACTGGTTCCAGGTACCAGATGAGAAGTTCAAACAAATTTTTCTGGATTGGGAAATGAAGGGAGATAAAAATGTTACTCCTTTTTACCCAACCGTTGAAATGACCTGTGATATTGTTGACTGGCAAGAGAAAATGCACTACATAGATGATGCCCTTGGCATGTGTGCAGGGCTTTCCTCATTCCACCTTAAACCTCCCTATCACATGCATAATTTTCCAAAATTTATTTCTGCTGGTGCTGGCATTGAGATGGATCAAGATAAACTGACGAAAGCTGCCAAACGATATAGAACCCTGGTTAGGGCAGTAAATATCACCAGGGGCATGAGAAGGAAAGATGAAAGGCCACCAGAGGATCACTGGAAAAAAAGATTTCCAGAACTTGAAGAGGAACTCCTTGATGCATATTACAAATATAAAGGGTGGAATAATGATGGTATTCCCACAAGTGAATCCCTACATGACCTGGGTCTTGATTATGTGAATGATGAATTCATAAAAAGAGGAATCTTGACAGATTCAGAAAAAGAGAAATCATGAAAGCGGAGCGTGAACCTATGAAGGATGATAAAAAAACAAAAACAATTAAGCGCATAAGAATTGATGTTGATAAATGCAATGGTTGCAGGGCTTGTGAGGTAATTTGTTCAGCCTTTCACGCATCACCAAAATACAGCAGCAATAATCCTGCAAGATCACGTATACGAGTGATTCGAGACCCCTTGACAGATATATATGTCCCAGTATATGCCGGTGAATATACTGTTGCTGAATGTGCTGGCAGGGATAAATATATTATTGATGGAAAAGAGTATGATGAGTGTTCGTTCTGTAGAGCTTCCTGTCCTTCCAGGGATGAATTTAAAGAACCTGATTCAGGCCTGCCTTTAAAGTGCGATATGTGTGAAGGCGAAGATGAGCCACTTTGCGTTAAGTGGTGTCAGGATGATGCATTGATCTATGAAGAGAGAGAAGAAGAAATTGTAGAGACTGAAGGACCCGAGGAGCAGGAGGAGTTGGAAGTCGGTCTTGAATCAATGGCAGATAAATATGGAATGCAGCAGATACTTGATGCTGTTGCCCGCATGTCTGATAAGGATTAACAAATGGAAACCATAGCACCTTTCACAGAAGTTATAGATGAGATAAAAGATGCTGGCGGAGATATTTTCAAGCTCTGCTTTCAGTGTGGGCTTTGCGATTCGGTTTGTCCGTGGAACAAAGTGAGATCATTCAGCATGCGCAAAATTATCAGGGAAGCAGCCTTTGGGTTAAGTGAGATAGAAGGCGAGGATATCTGGCGCTGCACCACCTGTGGCACCTGTCCCGATCAATGTCCCCGGGGAGTAAAACAGATAGATATCAGCGTTGCTTTACGAAGAGTTGCTGCAGAATATGAGCTTTTTCCACCATCTGTTAAATCAGCGCGCACTGCAAGATCCAGCTTGATTTCTGAAGGCAATCCTCTGCAGGGAGATAGAGATAAACGT
>Ga0256845_1001609_pt1 | contig 17764 bp, 18 predicted proteins | sample RiftiametaG_FD_189101 | JGI IMG/M metagenome (GOLD analysis project Ga0256845, IMG submission 189101) | Tube worm associated microbial communities from hydrothermal vent at the East Pacific Rise, Pacific Ocean - Riftia | ecosystem: Host-associated > Annelida > Integument > Unclassified ...
CCCCTCCCACTACCAGTGTCCGGGGCACACTCGCTCCGAAAAACAGCATCGCCGCCAAAACGGAAATTATCGATAAGAATGGCTCCTTCGCTAGCCCCCACCACACCGCAATTGCGATTGCCTCCAAAGCGCCACTGGAGCTTTTTGTCGCCGGCTAAAAGTGCTTCTTGCACGGCGGCTGGCACGTGCATCACTAAGGTATCCCAGGAATTTCCTTCAGAGCGCGAGCGTACAATGTCTTGAGTCAGGGTAAAAAGATCACCACCCTCTACCCATACCTGTAGACCAAATCCTCCAAGCCAATCCCAGGAATTTCCTCCCTCGCCTACTCGAAACTGAATGTCTACGTAAAGCTTGTCTCCAACGACCTCAAACTGAGTGCCGTCAAAAACCTCACTACCGAGACTCATAAAACCACACCCCACGTATGCAAGGCTTTTCGAGCCATTGGTAGCATTGGAATGTGCCGCTACCGCGCTCGTGGGCGAAATACCTACTTCCCAATAGTTAATCTGTCCCCATTGGGTAACGTCATCCAGAGAGCGAAAAGTAGGGTCTGCCTCGCAAACGGAGCATTCTGTTCCGCAACTACCGCCACAGTCTACTTGGGTTTCACCAAAGTTCTTGACCCCGTCAAAGCAATGGTCGGCCATGCACATATCCACGTCCGAAGCGCGCCCAAAGTAGATACCACTGTCTTGAATGCACTGGGAGTTCACACATTCATCGTCGCTCCCGCATTCGCCGTAACCAGCTGGACATTTGCAATCTACATCGCAAAAGTCAGGTGCGTCGGGGGCAGTGCGGTCGGCTGGGCAAGAAATCTCAACGCAGACCCCCACCCCAGCTTGAAGCCCATAAAGTTCAGAGTCCGCAGTATTACACACCAAATCTGCCGCACACGCAGCGCCTTCGGGAGTGCAATCACCCTCACCAATAGTGCAATCTACGTCCAGACAATGAGTTGTACTACCGTTTTCGCAAGGGTAACAATCGGGGCCGCCGCAGTCTTGCCGGGACTCTTCAAGGCCCGCTCCTGGTTCGTAAATTCCATTGTGACAATGATCGTAATCGCAAAGATCGATCGCGGCAGGATACCCTACCAAATCTCCAGTGTTTTCGATGCAGCTGAGCCCCTTGTCACACTCATAGGTGTTGTCGCAATCCCCTTCGCGAGTGTCGCAAGGGCAAACGTAGCTGCAAAAGTTAGCAGTTCCTAAGTAGGTCGTTCTGTCGGGGCAATTGAAACAAACGCCGCATTCGTCACCACAGCCTTCGGCCCCGCAAGTGGGCGGCTGACAGACCGGTGTCGTCTTACCCAAACCGTACCAAGGCCCCCTACCGGGGAAGCACACATTTGAGCCCGTGCATTCAGCATCACTTGCGCAAGGTCCCTCGCCAACCCCACAAGGAGCGCTGCCGCAGTCTTTCTCGACGGGAGGGTCGCGTCGAATTGGGTTGGGCGCCACCTGCAATAAAATATCGGGGCGAGCCTGCTCCGCGTCGTATTGAACACCCCAATCTTCCCAAGCAATGCCTAAGGCCGGCGCACGTAAATCGCCGCCTCCAGGCACCATCATGGCGGCAAGGGTGGGACGTCGCTGATCTCCCTGAGTATGACCCTCGTTTCGCTGCAAAGGCACCTCAGGGAGGCTCAGGTCGAGGGTTCCTGCCTCGGAGTTCCAATCGAGGCGCTTCAGCCACAAATCTTCTCCGTCAGCGGCTCCCAAGCGGCCTTCGCTGCGCCACGCCAAATAAACTTGCCCGTCCACGCCAGCGGACACCAACGAAGGCTCACGCATCGAGCGTTTTTTGTCGCCATCAACACCCACGGTGAGTGTTAAGTTCGGCTCTATGGCAGCGATGCTCTCCACCAAAGTATTTTCTATGTCCACCACCGCCACCCAAAGACGAAAAACGGTCGCTACCCCAGTATTGTTAGGATCACTTCCCACGGTAAAAGCCACGACGACTCGATCGCCGGTCAAAGGGGCCACACCTGGGCGGTCCTCCATATGTCCAGGCATCAGGCGCTCCATAGTAGGCGAATTTGCCGCGCCGCCTGGGCCGGGATCTCCCTCAGAAAAATCGGCGGGAATACCGTTGAATAGCGCCGGACGGATCTCGGCTCCGACGCCCCCCGAATAAACAACGATCGTCTCTGCCCCCTCCCCTTCGCCCTGGCGATAAGCCGCTGCCCAGGTACGCCCCGTCGGCTCACCGGTGATTGCTCGCAAAGTTTGGGGCAACGCAGTCAAAGAAACACCGCCCAAAGCCGGACCGGGCTCCGCTAAAACAATCTCGGGCCCGCCGACACTTAAATTACGAGTAACAATGCGGGGGCCATAGGAATCACTAAAGTCTACCCAGGCGCTCAACAATCCCTCGTCGGTCCACACCAGATCGGCGTTGAACTGAGCGCCAAGGGTGCTGGTATTGGCGTACGTTGTGGGTCCGACGACCCAAATATCGTCTTGCTTTTGGAGTGTGCGCAATGCAACACCCAACTCGCTACCGTCACCGTTGAGATCGTTGTAGGCCACAACCAAAGTACCGTCGGGCTGGGCCGCCACAACGGGATTACTCGCCAAAATGGGGTGATCGCCCCATTGAGAGTCGGCTAGCACCAAGCGCTGCTCCAGATTGCCCATTGCGTCCAGTGTCTGCACAATAATCTGGGGTAGAGTACCCGCCTCGGTCAATTGCTCTGCGTCCGTTGGACGAGTGATGAGGCTCTCGGCCTTGCCCTGCTCCACCCAGACGAGAGCCCCGCTCAGCTCATTTGCAGCCAATGAATGGCGCCCAAAACCCAAACGCCGGTTGGCCTGCCGCCCCGAGACCGAAGGATCACCAACCAGTACGTCGCGGGTTTGACAGTTTGCGGTACAGACGCTCTTTTGATCATCTTGCGCAATTGCCCCGGCGTCACACTCTTCTAAGCGAGGGTCAAAAGCACCATCTCCACAAAATAGAGACCAATCGCGCGGGGGATCGACCTCTATCTCCGTGGGGAAATACGATGGATCAACAATTGTGGGCTCATAGGGCTCGTCGTAACTCCCCGATGACGGTTCAAAACCTGAGCCCCCTCCGGTACTGCTTTCTGACCCTTGAGGAAAGAGCAAAGCACTAGGCTGTGGACCGTATTCTCCATAGGTTACAATAGCTTGACCGCGATTTGCATTGTCTGAGTCTTGGCAAGCAGAAAGGACAAAAGCTAAAGCACTGGTCCAAAACCAAAAGCTCTGTCTACGGGTCGGAGGGTGAGGCATTGTCGACATACCAACTACAGGCGGCTCGACTTGAGCAAGCTGCATACGGCAAGCGGTCCATAGCGACCACCTTGGTACGTATCAATACGACAGGGTGGTTTTATTCCCACATCTCAAAAATAGTTCACGTCGACAAGTAAAACCCTAGTTAGTGAAGTGTAGTGCGCCACGACTATTATACATGAGTGACAGAACCGTACCCTCCTCGCCCACACTAATTCCGCCCACATAGGTTTGAGTACCTACCACCTGAGCGCGTGCGGCGGGCCACCTGGGCACAAGCTTTCCCTTACCCGAAATCCTCGCGCTATTGCCATAAATTGCGTCCGAACTAATCCTCTCTCGGGTGTGACGTTTATCGTCCCAAGCGACAAAAAAACCGTACTTAGATCCCCCTAAAAAACTACGAGATAGCTCGGGGGTCTCACTGGAGAGGCGAATCGGCTTGTCCTCAACCTGAAGCAACGACTGGTCAAATGTTAAACCGAAGACCGAGCGAATCACTTGCGTAGGGTTGAAAGTCAACAAAACGCGCTCTCCGTCCCAGGCCAAAGACGGATTCACAAAGCCACTATTCTGCACTACCTGAGGCGCTTGATCATAGTAGCCCGTGAGAGTACGCGCCTGTACCCATAGAGTAGACTCCCCTTCTTCTCCGCGGCCATCCCACGCGAGCACAAAATCGTCTTTGCGTCCTGTCAACGCGATGCGGGCAATTGAAGTCTTGACTATCTCGACCACGTCACCCGGCGCACCTTCTAAGGTCATCGCCCGAATCCAGCCCCTCCCGCTTTGTCCGTCGCTCCATGCCACCGCCCAATGTCCCGCGCTGTAGGCTGGGGCTGGTGCAACAGCACCTGCTGCGCCAAAACCGCGACGGGCTCTATCGGGAGTACCATCAGCCGCCAATTGTCGGACCCACAGACCTTCTTGACTTACCCAAGTGACCAAAAAACCGTCACCTTTAGTGGCGATCCTCACACCCGTCTTCTTGAAGTTGTCGCGATCTAAGAGGATTTCGTCTCCAAGGGGCACCCCAGCACCATCGGTGAGTTGACCATAGAGATCTTGACCTGGGGCCCGACGCGAATCGCTCCACACAACCAAAAGCCGGTCCTTTCCTGCGATTTTACTGCGAGCCACAACGGGAGGCTCTTGAGGAAGCGCTTCATCGCTCAAGGGAAATACCAGCTGCTCGACCCCCACCAAATCGCTACCATCACAGTTTTCGTCCACCCCATTGAGAGGAACTTCTGGAGCACCGGGGTACACCCACAACCTATCGTCGTCACAGTCAGTGCCTTCCGGAACTGCGGCAAAACCATCACCATCCGCGTCGCGGCCTCTTTCTAAGACCCCGTCTCGGCCACCGCTTCCACCAATTGTGCCGCCCCTGCCCCCGGACGGATTTTCGCCAGTGTTTTTCCCGGCTGCGCCCCCGCCTAGACCCAAAAAGTCACTCCCAGAGCAATCTTGATCAATTCCGTCGCCGGCAACCTCATCGGCGGCCGGAAATACGCGAGGGTTTTGGTCGTCGCAGTCCAGGCCCCCCGGCCAACCATCTCCGTCGGCATCCACCAAAGCTCGGTCTTTGCTGGCATACCTCTCGTCGTCGCCGCAGGCGTTCAAAACCAGGACAGAGAGCGCCAAAAAGCACGCTCCAACTCTCCAACGAAAGGCGGTATGCCCTCGCCTCAGGACGTGTCGTGAACGAGACGCGCTATAAAGGGACTGAGTTGAGACCTTAGGGCACGTCGACATAACGCCCCCGCTACCAGTTAGACCTAGTGTCAGCAAGCAGTTCACACCGCCCCTTGGTCACTCTTCTCACATCCCAAAACTATTTGTGCGCTCCCCCTGCACTTCAGACCTCGACGAGGCCCTCGCTGACCCCTAGCCTTGGTTTGCATGGTTGAACGTTGCTCCTGGCTCGGCGCCACCGTCTCTCTCTCTTTTCTGGTGGGCAGCCTAAGCGTCGCTTGTGGGAGCACGAACGAACCAACGAGCCGGCAAAAGAACGGTCATGACGGGGAGAATCAGTCTTTAGGTGGTACAAGCGGCAACCTCGGTGGATCAGCCAACACATCTGGGGACAGCAAGAGTCAACCTTGCGAGTTCGGGGACGACCAGAAGAAGTGCAATGGCAAGGCAGACGTTGCCTGCGCGCCCATTCTCCGCACTACCAACGTTGCCTGTTCGACTGACAATGACTGCTTCCGTGGGGAATTGTGTTTCGAGACCGCTGCTCAATCAACCAGTCAGGGCGCTTGCAGAACCGTTGCAGGCGCATGCTTGCCTCGTTGCGGTGGAAATTTTGATTGTGATGCGTCTCAATACTGCAATGTGCAGTCGGGTCAGTGTCAGGCTGAGCCCCACCGTGGCAGGCGCTTTGGCGAAAGTTGTACTCTGCAAGAGGGTACATGCGCGGGTGATTGCGTTGATTTGGGAGACGGCAATGCCGAGTGCGAGGAACATTGTCGCGTAGGATCTGAAAGTGGTTGTGGTCAAATGGAATTCGGCGGTAGTGGCGTAGCCTGCGCATTTTTTGCCTACGACCTGGCTGATATTTCGAAAACACAAGGCGCGGGCGACGTCGGCATTTGCGCTCATCTCTGCGATTGTACGGGTGATTGTCCTACGGGCCAAAGCTGTCTTGCAAGACCGAACGCTGGCTACGCTGGGGTTTGCGCCGGGGGCATTGCTCAAGAAGCGACTACGAGATGTCAAGACAATATGGGCGGAGCTGAGGGAGCAAGCGCCCCATGAGCTTTCAGCTCAGGCCCCGCTGTCCCAAGAGGCACGTGCTCCTGTGCATTGCACTTGGCTGGGTCGGTACTTTGTTAGGGGCTTGTTCTACTGATACACTTCAAGAACCACCGACCGCACGGTTAGAGCAAGCCATTCGCAGTGGCGCACCAGCCCCCAATGACCAGGCCGTTTATTTCGTAGAAGTAACAAGCGCTCTCGGCACCTCAACTTGTTCTGCCGTTTTGATCACTCCCGATCTGCTTTTGACAGCCGCACACTGCGTGACGGGACAATTTCAGAGCGTAGACTGCACCACAACGCTCGTCGGTCCCCAACTCGATGTACAAAATTTTCGAGTGAGCAATGCCTCCAATCTGCAGATAGCTCCTAGTGCCGAGTTCCAATTCACAGAGGTCGAGGCCGTTCAGCTTGTGTCCCCAGGTCAGCCTCTTTGCGGTCTCGATCTCGCTCTAATCAAACTCTCGATCCCCGTCGCGGATGTACCCCCATTCCCCCTCGCCGCCCTCCCACCGAGTACTGAGTCTATCAATTACCGAGCCGTGGGCTACGGCGCAAATCATACAAGCGGCGTCGGCGCGCTCGTTCGACGCAGTTCGGGAGATCTCGCCAGTCAGTGTCTTTCAGCCACTTCCTGTGCAACTCGCGAAATGACGGGAGTAGCTGGAGCCTCGGGCAAGCCCGCTTCCTCCATTTTCGCGGGAGAATTCCTGGGTGCAGCAGCCGCATGCCCAGGGGACTCGGGGGGCCCGGCTCTAGCGAAAATAGATGGTAAAGAAAGCGTTGTAGGCGTGCTTTCTCGAGGATTCGCCGACTGTAGCCTCAATGTCTACACCCTTGCATTCTCGAAAGCTTTGGCGGCGCTCGTACGCACCAGAGCCGTACAACAAGGCTACGAAATACCCATCTGGGCAGAGACGCAACTTGCGTCCACAAGCCCTTCCCCTAGCGACAAAAAAGACTCTGCCCTTGAACAAGCAGGCGGCCCCCCTAAAATGGGAGGACAATCCGGTACTCTAGAACCAGAATTCTATTTGGGCGACGAATGTGACGACGATGGCTGCCAATACAGCTCACAACGCCAGGCAAACTCTAGTAGCTTTAAAAACGGACGATTTACCCCGTACCTCACACTTTTAGTGACCTTGTTCTACTGCGTACGCAGAAGAACTCATCGATTGCACAGCGCGCGTTGCTCAAAAAGATGAGAATAAAACCCTCTTGCACCCGATATTTTATGTCTATTGCGACTTATGTTCCTCTAATTCCTCTTCTATCTCTCTTAACAATAAGCTGCACCTCAGAAATCACAGATACAGAAGATCGCGTCTTTGATATAAAGTGTAAGAAAGGCAAATGCATCCTTACTTTAAAGAGGAACAGCGCGGGGGCGCCGGGCACAATTAATTCAAAAAGTCCCCATGCCTCCTATGTTACAGAAAAGAGCGGGCGCATTCTCAAGGTCTGCCGCCACCCCAAAAATACTTTTGAATGCCGCGCTCTGCATTGTGCCAGTTCCTCCACTTGCTCCCAATTAGGAGGCGCCGAGTTTGCTTGCGAAAAAAAGCTCTGTCAGGCGCCCCAGCGTGCACTCACCGCCAAAGACAAAGTGGCCCTCTGTCTAGCCGGCAGCGGTAAGTGGCAGCGCACCCCGCGCCAGCTGGAACTTTTTACGCTCTCCCAAGCCTGCACGCCCCCCTGCGAATTACCCGGCGCGTGTATGAGCCCCTAAGCTAGGGGCAATCGTCAAAGGCAAGATGCGACGGACCCCTGCTACAACTCAACACCTAACAGTAGCAGAAGACGACTCTGGACTAGCCTTACTGTTGCGTCAATAGAACCTGAATCGTTAGTCGCCGTTTGACGATAGAGAAGTGTGGTTTGTGCTTGGTAGTGAGCGTCCAAACGAACTCGAGTCCCCTCAGACTTCCACAATAAGCCAAAACCAGCACCGTATGTAGGAGCAGGAAAAACCCCACTCTCGACCGTGCACGCCATCCCAGCGGTGACTGCTTCGTCACAATCGACGCCAGCTTTTGCTACCTCAGAGTCAATAAAACCAGCGGGAAGGAGGACGGAAATACCTCCTTGGAAGCGAGCCAACATGTCGACTGTCGCGCTCAAGGGCACCGCCCCCTCTGCTACTCCTTGCAGCGAAAACTCCGTACCTAAATGACGTAGGTCGCCCCCCGCATCTCCTTTAACCGAGGGAATCCACTAAGCACTCCCTCCCATACGAAGCTGATTTGTTAGCTGAACGAGTGTGTCCAAATTGAGCAAAATACCCGAGGCTTCACTGTGATCTGCTCCTTCGATATCTTCACAAGTGAGGTCCCCCGTTGTCTCACAAGTGCTCTGCAGATAGCTCCATCCACCAGCGGCATAGCCAAGCCGCGGAATCAATCGCAGCTTACGTGTTCTCGTGATCAAAGTTGACGTATTGTTTACCCTAGCTTCTACCGGAAGACTCCCGATTGCTTTTTTTTCGGTAGTTGTTGTTCCTTCTTCTGGGGTAGGTGTCGACGTCTCATCGACAATGGCTTCCGTGTGCCTAGTCGGTTCCTCGCTCGGCTCGCGAAGGTCTTCGCTATTGGTGGAGACGTCCTTTCCTGATTTAAGATCAACCTGGCTCACCACTAACTCGCCAGACTCTACTTCATTCGCTTCGGGACCGCGCTCTTTCAAAGTGCGCTCCTCATCTATCGCCCGAGGAGCTGACTCAGGTTTGACCTGCCCTTCATTAATAACAGGTCCGCCAGCTTTGCCCGCCTCAGACGAGGTCTCCGCGACTTGAACGGAGATTTCCTCAGCGTGAACGTTCCCACTCATCCCGACCCACGCAACGAGAAATACAGTTCGGAGTGATTTACTTGCTAGAACTGTACTTTTCATCTTTACGCCGCGTCTACCACAGCCTGGTGTGTAAATCACCGCTCGCGTACGCTATCGCCCGTGCTAGGGAAGCCCTAGCATTCCCCTACGAGTCCGCTCGGCGTCTGGAAATCAAGTGTCAATAGGACCAACTCGATGAACAAATTCTTCGCCCGCGCATTCTTCCTCGCTGCGCTCACCATAACTTGCAATGCTAGGGCATACTGCCAAACGACCACCTGCGCCCCCAACTATTCATGCGCCGAGTTCCCAGACGACTGCTGCAGTCTTGACGAAGATGGTTGCGATATGAACGGCATCCCGGTTCATTGGCCCAACGCGTGTGTCTCGTTCAACGTGCAGAAGGACGGCTCCAAAAAGCGTCGAATCGCAGGCAGAGGGCTAGAAGACGCGTTAGATCGTGCATTCGATAGTTGGCTGTCAACAGAGTGCTCGAACGGCCCGGTCTCACTTGCCGTCGAGAACCGCGGCAACGCCAAATGTGGCACGCCGGAATACAACATAGACGATGGAGCTCCCACAATGCGAACATCTGGATGTTTCATGACGCACGCTCCCAACGCCAAACTTCTCACCCGGCGGAGCCGGGGCTAGACCTCACGACGGCCGCCGTAACCACTCTCAGCTTCAATTTTCGAACGGGGAAAATCTATGATGTCGATGTCGAACTCAATTCGTCGAATATGAATTTTACCCTCAGCGAAGAGAATGTAGAAATAGATTTACTCTCCATAGTAACTCATGAAGTTGGCCACTTTTTAGGAATTGACCACTCGTCAAACACCACCGCGACGATGATCTCTTACTACGAGCCCGGGTCAACTAAGAAAAGATCACTCGACAAGGATGATCAGGAAGCAATTTGCGCGACCTATTCCCCCGACCGCCTCCTGCCCGAAATAAATACGTGCGATCCTCGAGGCACCTATTCAGCGCGCTGTACAAACGACCCAGGATGCGGTTGTCAAGTATTCAAAAGCGAAAGTAATAGAAGCAGAAGTTCGCTTCTAAGTATCAGTCTCATAGCCAGCCTCCTGTGCTTGAGACGACGGCGACTTGAGGGCCACTAACCGCGCTGCCCATGCTCCAAAACAAGCCCGCGCAACTCCACCAGTTGCACCCCCACTGGGCAGACGCGCTCACCCTCGACAAATGCTTCAAGTGGTACATCGGCAATAGAACGAGCGACCAGCTTATAGTCTGGCATCGAGCGGCCGCCTGCCAATACAAAATACATCAAACCCCGGTATACCCCGCGGGATTTTGCAATACGCTCCCCCTCTTGGGCATCACAAAGACCACAGGCAATGCACGTTCCCGCATTTCTTAGCACCTGCCACTCATTGGGCAATACCGGCAAGAGCCCGTCCTTGCGATAATTCTCGTCAAAATCGCCTAGGACGTCACGCTTTTTTGAGCGCAACAACAAGGTCTTCATCAATGAAAAAGCGAGCAGAAAGAGGCCAAAAAGACGCGCAGACACATCAGCCCTTCGTAAGTAAGCACCACACGAAAAGCTGAGTTACCCGAGTCATCCGCACCGTCTTAAATCGCATTTTTCTGTTCAATTGAAGTCTCGCCCAGTGCATCAGGAGACGATCCCCACGCATCAGGAGACGATCCCCACGCATCAGGAGACGATCCCAAAAGAGGTAAATCTTTTCGACCCAAACGCCCTCGCACCACGCGCATGCGATGGTCCACCGCCATGACCTCACCCTCTTCCAGGGGTATCCAAATATTTTCTCCTTGTAGTTTTTCGCTTGATATAATGAGGTGATTCACAAATCCAGTTTGTGTGGGCGCCTCGCATTCTGCCGAAAGACTGGGGCACGTTTCCCTATCGGAGCAACGATTTTTATAAGTCGAATAGTAAAGGGGCTTGCCCCCTTGAGTTGCGGCAAGACATTGCCCGTCGGTCACCATAAAAGTAAGCAAGCAACGAATGCCGCCTTCGTCACAAATTTCGCGAATGCGCGTCATGGTCGAACTCAAGGCAGCGACCACATCGCCTATTGCTGAGGTACGCCCCAAGGGCCCGTATTGAAGCAATCGAGAGAGAAAGTGAAAGAAAATGATCTCACTGTCGGTGTCTCCCAATACATAGCGTCGCAGACGTGGCACAATTTCTGCCAAAAGTTCCTCACGCTTTGCCTCCAAATTGGGAATATCGCCATTGTGAGCGCCCACCCAACGCCCATACTGAAACGGATGGCAATTGAGTACATTATTTTGGCCCTGAGTGGCTTGACGAATATGAGCCAAAACAGTTTCTGAAGCCACAACACCGCTGACTCGATGAAAGAGCGAATCGCTCACTGCCGTCGTGGGGCTACGCGTGACATGGGGCGTACCATCCACGTAATAGGCCACTCCCCAACCATCAGGATGGCGATTACTCTGCACCCCCAACGCATTTTCTGCAGCCACCAAGGAGCTGTGCACTTGGCTAGGAATGACGCTACGGAACCCAAAAAGACGACACATAGATCTTGAGTCTGGCACACCCAAATCCAACCAGAAAGCGCAGGTCGAAGCTATTTTGCCTCATCGAGTAACTAATCGCCTTGCGCGGCATAGTTACGGGTGTGAAACTCAATGACAGTGCTCAAACCAGAAGGATCCTTGTGGCAGCCGACGCCCTAGAAAAAATGCACGCCCGGCGTCGCTTCATTAAAACAGCTGCCAGCGGCACAGTTTTAACTCTGCTGGGAGGCGGTCTTTACACTTTTTCTGACGAACTCACCCAAGAAGCCCTTGCCGCCAACAGAAAAGACGGGCGTCCAAGACTTCCGCCCGGTCAGCGTGTGTTGCGTCAGCTCAAACCCATGGGCGGCTTGCAGGGCGATCCACGAGCCAGTAGATTTCGCCTCAAAATACATGGCGAGGTGCAACAGCCACTTACTTTGACTTTGGGTGATCTAGCCAAGTCCAACCCGGTGACACTCAGTTTAGACGTGCACTGTGTCACAGGGTGGAGCGTATTGGGCGCAGAATTTAAGGGAGTGCGCCTGCGCGATCTAGCAAAAAAAGCTGGGCTCAAGCCCAGCGCCCGGTACGTAATACTCGAAGCAGCTGGGGGTTATACAGCCAATCTACCCCTCGACGAAGCACTTCACGAAGACAACCTCATCACCTGGCAAATGAATGGCGAGCGCCTGCGACGCGCTCATGGTGCTCCCGTACGAGCAATCAACCCCCATCACTATTTTTGGAAAAGCCCCAAATGGATCACCGGCATTCGTTTTAGCAAACGAGACGAGCCCGGCTACTGGGAGGTACGCGGCTACCACAATCATGCCGATCCTTGGAAAGAAGAGCGACACGCGTGAAGGGCAAAAAGCGAATTCAAGTCAGAAAACTACTGCGAGCCTTACACCGAGACATTGGATATCTCGCCATAGGTCTCACATTGGTCTACGCAATCAGCGGTTTAGCCATCAATCACATTGCCGATTGGGATCCAAACTTCACTCCCATTGACGAACTACACTCGCTGCCCCCCCAACTCATACAAAAAGGGAATGCGCTCAAGAACTCCCCTTCGCTCAAGCAAGAGCAAACCATCGTTGCCCAAGAGATATTGAGTACCTTAGGCAGGGCGAACGCACCCATTGACGACGTATTTGCGCTGGATGACGAGCACCTCGATATCACATCTGGCAATTGGACTCTTTACGTCGATTTTAAGAAGGGCACGGTACGCGAAGAAGGGCAAAAAGCGCGATTCTTATTGCGTGCTGCCAATTGGCTGCATCTCAATCGAGGTAAAAAAGCGTGGACCTACATTGCAGACGGCTTTGCCGTATTTCTGCTTTACCTCGCGGGAAGCGGACTTTTCATGCTTCCTGGCAAAAAGGGTCTGCGCGGTAGAGGTGGATTGCTTGTGAGTCTCGGCGTAGGAGTACCCATTGCTTATGTGGTACTGAGCGGAGGACCATGAGCCACACGAGGACGTCTAATCGCATATTTGCGACAATTTGAACCTGTAATCCAGTCAGATCCGCCACGGCTACAATTGACTCTATGGAATGCTCCGGTCCTATGAGCGCATCCGCAGCCGAAAAACTAGTTGAACCGCCGGCCGATTCTGGTCCCCCTCAAGGAACTGCTCCGGCAGATACCTCAAGCCCCGGAAAGTGGATCCCCACTCTCTATTTTGCAGAGGGGCTACCCAACGTCGTTACGGTAGTGGTCTCGGTTCTCATGTACAAAAGCATGGGGCTTGGCGACGGTGAAATTGCATTTTTCACCTCACTCATTACTTATCCGTGGATTTTGAAGCCGCTTTGGTCCCCTCTTTTGGAGTTAGTGGACAATAAAAAGCGCATCGTGGTGCTCACACAGCTTTTTGGCGGTCTGCTTTTCGGTTTGTTGGCGCTCGCTATCACGAGTGATCAGCGAGTGGGGCTAACTCTCGCATTCTTTGGGCTCATTGCATTCATTTCCGCAACCCACGATATCGTGGCAGACGGTATCTACGTCAGCGTCCTCGATTCAAAAACCCAGGCTCGCTATGTGGGCATTCAAGGGGCTGCCTACAATATCGCAAAATTCCTGGCAACCGGCGGTTTCGTGATCATGGCCGGCAAGCTCGAAGAAAGCTACGGCGTCAACACCGCTTGGATGTCCGTCATGGTAGCCATTGGCTTGGTGATGATCCTCATCTCCGCCTGGCACACTCGCACCCTACCCTCCAGCACCGTCACAAGCGCTGGCGACGATCAGGACAAACCCAAGACGGTTGCCGAGGTTTTCTCCTCTTTTGGCCACGTCGTAAAAACCTTCTTCGAAAAGAAGAACATCTGGTGGGGCATCGCCTTCATCTGCCTTTTTCGTTTCAGCGAAGGCAACCAGGTTAAAATTGTACCACTCTTTATGCGTGCAACCCGCGAAGCGGGAGGCTTGGGTCTCACCACTGCCGACGTAGGCATCGCTTATGGGCTTTTTGGCTCGGCGGCATTTGTGTGTGGCTCCCTCGCCGGGGGCATGTTGATCTCCAAACGTGGTCTACGACGCTCTTTGCTCATTCTCTGTGCGGCGTTCAATGTGCCCAACGTTTGCTACCTCTTTCTAGCGACCGTTCGCCCCGAGAGCTTGTGGATGGTCAATGGCGCCGTTCTCATCGAAACCTTCGGCTACGGTTTTGGCTTCGTCGCCATCACCCTCTTCATGATGCAACAAATTGCCCCCGGCCCCTATAAAATGGCTCACTATGCGTTTGGAACTGCTGTGATGTTCTTGGGGTTCTTGGCGCCGTCCTCCTTCAGCGGTTACATCGCCGAGTCCTTGGGTTATCAAATGCACTTTGTATGGGTGCTGGTCGCTACCATTCCCAGCTTTTACGTCGCGTGGAAGGTACCCTTCAATCACCCCGACGTGCTCGTCAGCTCAGACGAGTCCTAAGGCGGCTCATTCGGATTTTTCCCTCAAAAAAGGGTGCGCACCATTTGGTACGCACCCTTTTTTTGTCTTCAACCCCCACCAAGCCAATCACCCCATGCGACCTACCGACGCGTGGGGTGCAGAGAGGCTCCCCCGAGCCCCCGCGTCTCAGGGCTGTTGAGAAGTTTGGCGAGCTCGCTCGCGCTCAACTCGTATTTGCTCCATAATTTCCGTGGGATCTTCTCCCGTTTGAATCGACTTGGCATCCGCTCTGTCCTCTATCTCCTTGATGAGCGATTGAGCCTCCGAGTTGTCTAGCTGAGTAAAGTCCCCCTGCGTCGCTGGTTTCGCCCACTTGTCGACAAAGTCTTTTACCCGTCGGTTGGCGTCTACAAGTCGCTCTTCTTTCACTCGACCTGAGCTCACCGCCTGACTCACATATTCCATCACGTCCAGGGCAACTTGAGCCGTGTGGCAACACAAGAAGTTGTCCACCCCGGCATTCACGCCACGAATCGCCGCCTCCTCGTAACCATAATGGTCGGCTATCGACTTCATTTCGATGTCATCGGTGATGATCAAACCATCATAACCCATCTCCTCTCGCAAAATTCCGTGCAGCACGGTACGAGACATGGTTGCGGGGTATTTCGGATCAAGGGGCTCAAAAATAACATGAGCGGTCATCACCGAAGCCAACTTTGCTTCTACCCACGCTCGAAAGGGCACCAACTCTACCTCGCGCAAACGAACAATCGAGTGCGCAAGCCGGGGTAATTCTTGATGAGAGTCCTGAGCCGTGTCCCCATGTCCTGGAAAATGTTTTCCGCAAGAAGCCACTCCCTCGGACTCCAAACCACGACCAACTGCAACGCCCAAGCGACCAACTAACTCAGCATCCCGCGAAAACGAACGATTGCCGATGATTGGATTGTCGGGGTTGGTATCAATATCCAAAATGGGCGCGTAGTTCACGTCAACGCCGACCGCCCGCAATTCGCGTCCTAAAAGGGCTCCAACGCGGCGAGCCAAATCGACATCGGCAATAGAACCCACAGCCCGCATGGGAGGAACGCGCGTGAAACCTGTGCGTAGTCGTTGAACCAAGCCCCCCTCTTGGTCGAGTCCGACGTAGAGAGGTCGCCCTGCGTAGCTCTTTATATCGTGAATCAGACCGGCAACTTGCTCGGGGTTATCGATGTTGCGGGCAAAAAGCACCACCCCGGCCACGCCCTCGTCCAAAAGCTTCTTCAGAGAGTCGCTCAAAAATTGATCGAAAAAACCAACTGTGAGCAACTGAGCGGCCGAACGGCGTAGATTGGTAGAACTCATGACCTCCGTGTACCAAATTCACGACAAAAGTCGCGTTAGGCCCGCAAGTCGGACAATCTCCCTGTAATTTAACCCCCTGGTGGAGGTTCAAGCCGGCAGACCTGCGGCTCGCGGCCAAAAATTCAACGAACTTACTCGAGCGCAGAGGCAATGTCGGCCCCAAAATCGAGACTATTGGACGCTGGTGCTTTTTTACGGGGCGCCGACTTCTTCTTGGGGGATCCCCCTCTCTTTGCTGTCGTGCCGCCTGTCTTCGCTCTGTGGGCAGGGGCAGCGCTTGGGGCACGCTTCTTTGACCCGTTCTGATTGCGCCTCGCCTCCTCGGCCTCATCGGCGGCCGCAGCGATAAATGCTGCCTGAGTTCGCTTGAGGTGAGCCTTGCGTTCCTCAAGTTCTGCCTTAGTCAGGCCCTTCGAAGCAGCTTTTTCCGAGCTTTCGAGCTTTGCCCTGCTTGCCTCCTCATCGTCGCCTCCGGAGCCGAAAAGCAGCCCTAGTACAACCAAAAGCCCCACCCCGCCCGCTATGTACACCGCCTTACCCGTTTTCTGAATAGGCAGGGCGTCCTCAGTCAATGCGGCGGAGCTCTTGTTGGTAGGGGTCTTCTGGTGCTGATCGGCCATGTCCCTCAAAATGTACCCTTGCTTGGGGCGCGGCACAAATCAGACGTACGAGTTGGGTCATGACCACAAGATCGCCCTCTCTCACCCCCCCGGCGTCAAAGCAACGTTTGCCGTCAGCCGCCTGACGTCCCAGAGCCCCCTGCACTTCTGTTGGTGATGTCACCTTCGACCTGCAGACCCACGCTCAGGTGGCATAATGAATAGGGTCATGGGTCACCGCTCTCGATCATCCCGCTCAGTCTACCGTCAACTCGGCTGCGCTCCGCATGTGGCACGCGATCTGCATCGACAAAGTCAAATGGCCCACTTTCGTGTCTCATCTGACCCAGGCAAGTCACCCCTTGATTGTACAATTCGCCAAGCCACGCGCGCCCGGCGCAAGGGCCGCCACCGCAAAGCGATGCTTCTTTTACGTAAAGCTGCATTTGAAGCAAGCGAACGACCGGGCCTGTGGACACGCTATGCCCTCTGCTGCATGCGCGAGGGGCGGAACGAAGACGGCAACAAGGCATTCGCCCACGCAATTTGGCTCTGTCGAAAAGCCGGCATCCCGAAGCGCACTGACATTCTTATTGAACTACAAAAAAACGCCCTAACAGGAGACTTACCCAGGGTGTATCGCCCTGCACGTGCACGCGCGGCTAGCTAAAAGCAAAGGGCTACATGCCCAGCTAAAAGCAAAGGGCTACACGCCCCGCAAGAGGGCGACCGACCTGTCCCAGCAAGCGAATTAAGCGTAAACGAGCGCAGACACACAGAAACTACGCACCGTGTTTCGCCCACAAAGGGGGCAGAGCCAGCCCACCTGAAATTGTTCTTTGCCCGCGTCAATAGCGGTAGCGGGCGCAACCTCGCGCTCGCCCTTACCGACGCACGCCGAGCCAGAGAGAACAATCCCCGCCTCGTCAACAATCGCCTCAAGAGAGCCTTGGCATTCGCAGGGTGTTTGAACAGAAGCGGTCTTCATCTTGAGCAAGAGGTATCCCGCTCACCCTACTGGGGTCAAGCGCTAGGACCAATGAAGCGCAAATTCGGGTTTCGTGCCTCCTGCGCATCGGCTAAAGCAAGGCACGAGAGTGAACCTGCCCTCCCCTAAGTGAATCGACCATGACAGAAACGAAGCAAAAAGTTGCACTTTTGACCGCCGGCGGTCTTGCCCCTTGTCTCTCCTCGGCTGTGGGCGGCCTCATTGAGCGCTATACTGACATCGCCCCCGACATCGAAATCATCGCCTACATTGGCGGTTACAAGGGCTTACTCAAGGGCCAAAGTGTCGCGGTGACAAAAAACATTCGTGAAAAGGCGTCCGTACTCCATCGCCATGGCGGGAGTCCCATCGGCAATAGTCGAGTCAAACTCACCAACCAGGCCGATTGCGAAAAGCGCGGTTTGGTAAAGAAAGGTCAGTCGCCCCTGGAGGCCGCTGCCAACCAGCTAACCAAGGATGGCATCACCGTTTTGCACACCATTGGTGGGGACGATACCAACACCACAGCA
>Ga0256845_1001610_pt1 | contig 17755 bp, 15 predicted proteins | sample RiftiametaG_FD_189101 | JGI IMG/M metagenome (GOLD analysis project Ga0256845, IMG submission 189101) | Tube worm associated microbial communities from hydrothermal vent at the East Pacific Rise, Pacific Ocean - Riftia | ecosystem: Host-associated > Annelida > Integument > Unclassified ...
CTTTATGTTTGCTCATTGGCGAGCAGGAATGATAGGCGCGTTTGCCTAATGGAAGCGGTATGAATTGAGAGGTTCACGTACCGTTTTGCGAGAGGCTGTAGGGGAAGTTCCTATGGCCTACTCACCATAGTTTGCATTGGGTTTTGGATATGAGTTTTCGAGAAGATGAAAGTCGGATCAGAAAAAATAATGGCGCAGAAAATTTTGCTGTAATCAGGCATTTAGCGCTGAATTTACTGAAGAAAGAAAAAACTCATAAGCGAGGAATTAAAGGTAAACGGTTTAAAGCAGGGTTGGATATTGGTTATGCCGAAAAAGTGCTTTCACCAATATTATGACTGATCTGACCATTCATGCGGTTGCCGTGAGTAATATGCCGAAAATCTTGAAATATCAGAGAGCTAAGCTACATTTGCATGCAACTCCAAAATACCTGAGTTAAATGCAGAGGCATGTAATTTAATGGCTTTCATGGCGTCCTCAAATTTGCTTTTTGGTCGAAAAAAACTTGATCATAGTTCGTCATGAAAGTCGATCAATTTCTAACTTTTCAACTAGTTACCTATAGTTTTCGTGGGGATAACTCAGTTGCTGCAGTGGAAGTGGCTGAGTATTTACTAAATAATCAAATGGAAGGTGGTGCCGTACACACCATCTAAATTAATCAATAATCGGTTGATATTTAGGATCCCACAACAAGTGAAGTGATTTTCAGGATAGCTAACTTGAAAAAGGAGTCAATTATCACTATTAAAGGAGCTCTGACTTAAACAAAAGCCTTTATGTCACCTATTCTCATTATTAGCATCATTGTTATCGGTCTGATTGGTTTTATCCTAGTTAAACCAAAATGGATTGAATACAGAAGAGATAAAATAAAAGCCCAGCCGTTTCCCAAGGAGTGGCGATTGATCTTAAAAAGAAATGTACCTTATTTCTATTCCATGCCGGCCGATGTGCAACTTCAACTTAAACAACATGTATTGGTGTTTTTAGCTGAAAAACAATTTTTGGGTTTTGAAGGCGTTATTATTGATGATGAAGTTAAAGTGACTATCGCTGCACAGGCCTGTTTGTTGTTGTTAAATCGTCGAACGGACTATTATCCAAAACTGAAATCAATTTACGTCTATCCCGCGGCTTTTATCACCCACCATGAATCAAAAGATGCGGCTGGGGTTTTGCAAAATAAACCTAGAGTTTTAAGTGGTGAGTCTTGGGAGTTGGGTAAAGTCATATTATCATGGAAAGACAGCAAACAAGGGGCTCTGGTATTTAATGATGGTCATAACGTGGTGATCCATGAGTTTGCTCACCAACTGGATCAAGCGACTGGCGTTGCCAATGGTGCTCCATTTTTGAGACATAAAAATCGCCAATGTTGGTCACAAGTATTATCTCAAGAATTCGAATACCTGCAAGGCAAAGCTCGAAATGGCGAGTCAACATTACTTGATCATTACGGAGCAACCAATCCTGCTGAGTTTTTTGCAGTGGCCAGTGAAATTTTTTTTGAGAGACCTCGGGAAATGAAACAACAACATGCCGCACTATACTCTCAATTACAAGGACTCTATCAGATTAATCCGGCAATTTGGTAGTGGTTAAAATTTTTTGGTTGGTGTATTCCTCGTCTTTAATAAATTCTTCAAAAAAAATTCGTAACTGTGATAATAATAGATCGATTTTTTTCGACATCAAACTCTTTAGTCGCAAAATTTATTTGTTGAGCGATTTGTGCTAGAGTTTCTATTCTAAATAAACTAGCTAACTCGCTAAGCTCTCCGGAAAATATTCGATTTTATCTAACTGGTCAATGGATGCCATCACTTTAATTTCTTTCGGCAAACGGTTTGTAATTATTTCTTTGACGGGTTGCCTATGTTGTTCGGTAATTGAAAAATAAATTTTTGATGGTTCAATCTTTTTTTGTAACAGCATTATGTCCTAAATATTTTCCTATTGTCTCAACTAGTTTGGTTTTTAGAATAGGTTTCCTCAAATAATTATCGAATATTATTTTTTTATTTTTGCTATTTTTGTTTTCCAATGCAGATGCAGTCAATGCAATAATGGGGACTTTGAGTTTTTTCTTTATATTGATAGTTGCTTGGTAACCGTCCATTTCCGGCATTCTTAAATCCATTAAAATCAAATCTGGTTTGATCTTAAGAGCCAATGATACGGCTTCAATCCCATTTTTAGCTTCAATCAATTTAAATGGGAAAGGCTCCAGATATTTACATACTACCATTCGGTTGGTGTCGACATCGTCAACGACCATAACAACGGCCGGTTCAAATTCATAATGTTGGTTCACAACGTCATGTTTGGTAGTCGAGGTTGTAATCACCACCTTATTTAATTGAAAAGTGAAAACACTACCTTTACCCACTTCACTGGTTGCGGTTAATTGCCCATTCATTTTTTCAGCAAGTTTACGACTGATTGCTAAACCTAAACCGGTACCGCCGTATTTTTGTGTATTTAATTTTTTATGCTGTTCAAAATTTTTGAAAATTTGGTCCATTGAATCAATACCAATGCCAGAATCCTTGACCTGAATAGTCAGTTCAACACTCTCCATTTTAGTCGAATCGCCGTTTGATACAACGTTTACCTCTACATGACCTTGCTCGGTAAATTTTTGCGCGTTACCAATTAGGTTTAAAAGAACCTGCCTTACCCGATTGCCATCAAGTACAAGAAATTTTGGCACGTCAGCTGCAATATTAATCGAAAATCTAAGCTTTTTATCTTTCATTGAGGTTTCAAAGATTTGATGTATTTCATTGAATAATTTATAAATATCAATGGGATTATATTCGATTGAAAGTTTCCCCGCTTCAATTTTTGAAAGATCAAGAATATCATTGATAATATGCAACAAACCATTTCCACCTACTTTGATCGAACTCAGGTAATTTTGTTGCTTATTAGTTAGATCGGTTTCCAATAGTAGTTGAGTGAATCCAATAACCGCATTCATTGGTGTACGAATTTCATGACTCATATTGGCCAAAAATTCAGATTTTGCCTGATTAGCTTGTTCGGCATCGACTCGCGCTGCTTTTAGTGAAAGTTCGGTGAGTTTTCTGAGGTCGATTTCCTTTTTTAGCCGTCCAACCCAGTAGAGTACAATCAAGAGTATAGTAGCCGCAGTAATCACGATTTGCCAGATGATTTTAGGGTCCACTCCAGATTGATAATTGACTGAAAACCAACGATTATTAATAGCTCTTCTTTGGGTATCGGTTACTCTGTTGAGTACCTTATTAATGATTGAAACTAATTCATGATTACCTTTTCTGATCATAAAATGAATCGTGAATTGATGATCAGCAGTTCCAACTATTTGTAAATTTGCTAATTTCGATTTTCTTAAATAGAAAGCTGCAACCGCCAAATTTCCTACATATGCATCCGCTGTCTCTTTTGCAACTAAGGTAAATGCTTGTTCGATTGTATCTGTAAAAATTAAGTTAATTTTAGGGTGGTCTTTAACCAGCATATCAATAAAAAATAGGTTTTCTGGTATTGCAACCGTTAATCCTTCCAATTGTTTTAAGTCGGCAACGTAAGAAAAACGTTTCGAAGTAATGATGCCCATTGGCGAAGTAATAAAAGGAACAGAAAAATCGGCAAACTTCTCTCTTCGTTCGGTTTTTCCGGCGGCAAGTGAAAGTCTAATATTCCCATCTTTAAGATCATTGATGAGAGCCTTCCAATTTTCGGAGGGAACAAAGCGAAAATCAATACCGCTTTCTTTAGTAACAAGATCCAGATAATCTTTGGCTATACCTTCAACCTTTCCGTCATCAACACTGATATAGGGCATCCATGAGAAATCACTATAGTATACGATGGGATGATTATTGACCCAGTTTAATTCAGTTTTTGAAAAACTGATATTTTGCTTATTAGCCTCAATAGGCTCTTCATTTGGCGACACCTCAGATAAATGCTCCGAATAGATGGTATGAAAGGTATCGTTTGTGTTTTTCTGATCTGCAATAACGGCCTGATTCACAGCCAATAGTATTGAAACAGCTATCCCACAGGCTTTAAGAAAGAGTTTAAGAATTTTCCTATAAGACATCATTTTTTACAAATATTAGCCTTGATTTTCGATTAGGAGCCCATTTGACAAAAAGCTGCAAAGCCCGGTACACATTTTTGGACCTATTTTTCACATACCATGAAATTATAGGATATATTTGAGCTGTTTGCTGAATCCTCCTCGATTCATGAAAAGACCAAGATTGGAGTCAAATCATTAGAATGGACATATCCTCTTACATACATCGCAACCAAAATAACAAACTTTTTGTTAACTTAGATCGACTAAGTGGAGTAAACGGGCCAACGGGCGTCCGAGTGTATACAATAATTAGGAGATATTCATGAATAAAACGACCATAGCGATCTTACTGTCAGGTACGATTGGGCTTGCTGGCATGATTGGTGGGGCGAAAGCTCACTCGAATGAGTGTGATTTTTCAGTTAACTACAATATTAATATTGATGAGCAGCAAATTCGCTTTGATAAAAAAGCTGGAGACAAGATAGTTTTTGACGGTGATGAATTGATGATCAACGGTAAATCAGTTTCATTAACCGATATGCAGTTACAAAACAGCCAAGAATTTCAACGGCGTACTCGGGCGATGGTCCCTAAGATCGCCCAAATTGCGATAGAAGGCGCCGAAATAGGTGTTAACGCGGCAACTATCGCGTTAACGGGTTTGTTTGGCGATGGTAAGGATGTTCAAAGAGATTTAATTGAACCTATTGAAGCCATTAGCGCCAAAATAAAAGCCAATATCAGCGAGACTTCACTGAATACTGAAGCATTGGAAGAGTCTTTCGAAAAAGATTTTGAAGATGAAATTGAAAAACTGGTAGAAACGGCCATCGGTAAATATTCAGGAAGAATGGTCAGTCAAATCATCGGGTCTATTTTTTCAGGAGATGAAGAAGATACTAAAGATTTTGAATTTAGAATGGAAAATATGGAACATGATATTGAGCGATACGTTAAAAATCATGCCGAAGCACTCGAAGAAAAAGCCGATGAACTGTGTGTAGATTTAAAAGCGATTGCCAAATTAGATGAGCAATTAGAAGAAGTAGATGGTTACCCGAAGGATGGTATTATTCAAGAAGACTCTGATCATGGTTTTAAGGTGTCCGGGTTGTCGATTCATAACGATTAGTTTTAATGCTCCCTATTTTGCCCCCGCGAGGGGAGCAACTTCCCAATCAAAACCAACGGTCTTTCATCATACCATAATGAAAATAACCCCATTGGCCGACACGCCTAAGTTTGGCAAATGGAAATTTAGGCAGTTGTTTTGAATAAAAAGGTAGGTTAGGTACTTCAACGCCAGCCACTCTTTGCGCTAATCGTTTACCTGCTTGTACGGCAAAAGAAACACCATTACCGCAATAACCCATACTATAAAAAACGTTACGCTGTTCATCTGCTTGGCAAATATGCGGTAAATCATCCAGTGAAATGCTGATCCAACCGGACCAAGAGTAATCTACATTAATTTGATTGAGTGGAGGAAAACTTCTTTGTAAGACTTTTAGTAAACGATTAGCAAAATAAGGGTCATCCGCATCTTTACCGGAAATGGCACCTCGTCCTCCAAACAAAATTCTGTTATCTGGCAATTTTCTGAAATAGTATTTTAATGCCCGGGTATCCATCATTACATTATCGGTTAAAAAATTAGTCTCTTTTATCTGAGATTCGGTCAGTGGTTCAGTTACGATGATTTGTGATAATACTGGTAATGTTCGATTATCCACTGCCGGATGAAATCCTTTTGGTGTGTATCCATTGGTGGCAATTACTACTTTATCAGCGGTTACTATGCCGTTAGGCGTGGTTAAAACTTGTTGATTGTTTTGGTTTTTTTCCCAGCAAGTAACCGGACTGGCGGTATGAATATTGACACCCGCCTGCTGCGCTAATTGTTGGTATCCCCAAGCTAATCTAAGTGGATTAATGCCGTATCCATCATCAAATCGGATCGCACCAAAGGTATCCCGACTATCGAAGTAGTCTGCTTTTACTTGTTTTTGTGTCAAAATTTCAGTGCTGTAATTAAATTCCTTTTCAAGCAATGTAGATTGCTGTTGCAAGGCTTTCAGCATTGACGGTTTGTGTGCCACTCTCAAATAGCCCTTTGATTGGGCTTCGCAGTCGATATTGGTCTGTTGTCCTATTTGATCAATTAGCTGGTTGACTGATTCAACCCCTTCACATACTTCATGGTAAATACCGCGAGCCACATTATTCCCCCATCGTTTAATCATTGATGAATAAGGTTTTCGACCGGTTGATTTAAGAATAAAGCCTGCATTTCGACCACTACAGCCCCAAGCGGTTTGATTGGCTTCCAGAATATGTGATTGAATGCCGTGCTGCTCAGCAAGATGAAGTGCGCAAGATAGTCCGGTATAACCACTACCTATAATGGCAAGATCCACATTAATGTCTGATTTTATCGGACCATGATCAACAGGTGCTTCGCCAGAAAAATCGGCCCAATAGCTTGTCGGGTATGGTTCTCCCTGTCCGGGGCTGCTGTGTTTGAGAGGGTCGTACATAGCTCAATGTAATTAGATCTGGTATAAACTTGCTTGATTATGGCAAAATAACCGGCTCGAAGAAACTGTTGCCCTGAATATGACACTAAATTTGATTCAAGTAGAAGGAGGATAATGAACAAGTCACTAAAACTGATCCCGTTACAAGAAAACTATTTTGCGAAGATCATTCAGCTTGGCAATGCTGTGCACGGTGATGCCTATTTGACAAAGGATATCATCAATAAGATCTACCAAAAAAGCATCAAAGATAATATTAATTGCAGTTTTATCATGCTCGATACTGAAAAAGATAAAGTGGCTGGTTTTCGTTTGACCTACGCACCAACCAATTGGCAGATAGATCAATGGTGTTCTCCGGAGCTGTGGAAACTACCGATCGAGCAACTTTGTTATTTCAAAAGCAGTACGGTTGACGCTGATTACCGCTGTCATGGGATCGCTAAAAAAATGTTGCATGCCTCAATTAAGGTTGCTCAACAACAAGGGGCCAAAGGTGGTATTTGCCATACCTGGATGCAAAGCCCGGGAAACGTTGCTTTCCTGTATTTTATAAAATGTGGTGGTCAACATTTAAAAACTTACCCTAACCGTTGGTTAGAGGATGGCTATGTGGGTTATCGTTGTATTGTGTGTGGCGTTGATCAATATTGTCATTGTGATGCTGGTGAAATGATCCTCTATTTTGATGAAAATAAATAATTTTTTTGAGAAACTCTATGGATAATCAACCCCAATCAGACCAACCCGCTGACGCTAACAATAAGAGTGCTATTCCCGTCGGTAAAGTGGGCTTCACTTTAGATCTGCAAACGTTTTTGCCTTACCGAATGTACCGTCTTGCCGCTCAAATGTCACAGGCGGGAAATAAATTATCGCAATTATTGTTAAATTCAGGTGTGGCTATTGGTGAGCGAGAATGGCGGATTATTTCGGTTTTAGGCTCATACGGCGGGCTAACCAATAGCCATGTAACCGAGGCATTAAAAACGGATGCCGCTACCGTGACTCGTGGTGTAAAAGTGCTCAAAGAACTCGGATTTGTTGCCACTAGAAATTCCAAAAGAGATCGACGAAAAGTCCTTATCTATCTCACCCAAGCAGGGGCTGATTTTCATGATAAAATCACACCGAAACGACTTGAAACGGGCGACCAAATTGAAGCCTGTTTTTCGACCGAGGAAAAAGAACAATTACATTATCTTTTGAATAAGCTTGACCGACATCTGTATCATTTAGAAAATGAAATGGAAGACGAGTGGGAGTGACAAAATAATGGCACTAGAGCTAGAAATAAAATCCCAACATGGTATTTCATTATTCTAGGATTATAAACAAAAATCGATAAACTTCAGGATATTATATGATCAATAAAAAACTACTCTCAATCGTTTATGCTATTTCCATGATTTTAATAACAAGTTGTAGTCAGGAAGAAAATTCAATTCAACCTGTTCAATCAGTTGAAAAGGTTCAGCAGGTTGAAAAAAATACCTTACAGTCCAATCAAGATAAACTCCTTGGGCAATTTGATAAGGCCACTCAAATTCTATTTAAAAATCGAGCGATAGCGGCAACCCTGTTTGGTGTTTCCGATGACACTGCTGGGTACCATTTTCAATCAGCGATGGAAGATTATAGCCCGCAAAATGAAGCAATATTTAGAAAAGATTTAATAGAGGTCTCTACCGCATTGCATAGTCTGTCGACGGATCCTAAAGAAGCTGAAGAAAACCGTAAGGTTGTTGCCGACATCATAGATTATTATGCAGGTGTGAAAAACATGTCTGTTGGATTTATTGATGCTTGGATGGGGCATTCTGCTTTCGTTGTTAATCAAATTAATGGTCCTTTGATTGATATTCCTAATAATCTCATTAATAGCCATACTATTGTTGATAAATCGGATGCTGAGGATTATTTACAAAGACTTAGTAAATTTTCTTTAACTATAGATAGTATTAATCGAAAAGTGATTGAAGATGCCAGCCAAGGCTGGCTCCCGCCAAAAGTAATTGTTGAAAAATCGATCAGTTATTTACAAGGATTTGTTCAGGTCGAGGTGGAACAAGCTTCTTTGGTGACTAGTTTTGCGGCAAAGCTGGATAAGCTAACAGATCTACCCAATGACGATAAAAGTAAGATGATTACTGAGGCCAAAAAATTGATCTCGGTCGGCGTGTATAGTGGGTACAAAAAAATAATCCAAACCCTGCAAAGCTTGTTAGCAAAAGCGAGCAAAGAATCCGGTATTTGGGCACAGCCAGAAGGTGCTAAATTTTATCGTTATTCAGTCGGTAAATTGGGTGACACTAAATTAACACCCGATGAAATTCATCAAATTGGATTAGCTGAAGTCGCTCGAATTACTAGCGAGATGGATAATATTTTGATCGCTGAAAGTTACAAAGACGGTACTGTCGGCGAACGAATGATAGCACTTAACGATGAAGCAAGGTTTCTCTATCCGAATACTGACCAAGGGCGCGCAGAATTATTGGCATTTTTAAACCAGACGATTGATCAAATTAGTCAAGTAATGCCAACTCAATTTAAAAGCGTGCCCCCCTATCCGGTAAAAGTAAAAAGAATTCCGGTGGCTACTCAGGATTCGAGTGCTGGGGGTTATTACACACCACCTTCAATTAACGGTAATGTTCCAGGAATTTATTGGATCAATTTACGAAATACAAGAACCAATCCAAAATTCGATTTAAAAACACTCACTTTTCATGAAGCGGTTCCTGGGCATCATTGGCAGATAGCGCTTAATTTAGCACAGGAACAACTGCCTTTATTGCGTCGGATTGCACCCTACAATGCCTACGTAGAAGGCTGGGCTTTGTATTCTGAACAAGTCGCTTATGAAATGGGACTCTACAAGAATGATCCATTTGGTAATTTGGGTCGGTTGAAAGCTGAACTCTTTCGAGCTGTGCGCCTAGTCGTGGACACAGGAATGCACGCCAAAAAATGGTCAAGAGAACAAGCGATTGATTATATGGCCTCCACTACAGGAACCGAAATATCAGACGTCACCAGTGAAATAGAACGCTACATGGTCTGGCCAGGGCAAGCGTTAGGTTATAAACTGGGAATGCTAAAAATATTGTCCTTAAGAGAATATGCCAAAAAGACCTTAGGTGTCGCTTTTGATATTAAGAAATTTCATGATGTCGTCTTGTTATCTGGAGCCGTGCCGATGAAAGTTCTCGATGAGAATGTCAAAACATGGGTTAAAACTTATTTATAGTATTCTCGGCCTTCTCTTCCCATAGGACGATTGTTGGAGGAGTTGGGGGTGAAAAAATCGATTGGGATATTTTTATTCAAATCCCAATTGACGCCAGGATTCATAAACAAAAATAGCTACGCTATTTGACAAATTTAAACTTCGACTATTTTTTACCATTGGCAAACGTAAGATTTTATCAATAGGAAGACTCTTTAGGATCGTTTGGGGGAGCCCTCTTGTTTCTGGTCCAAAAATTAGATAGTCGCCTCTATGAAAACTGGCTTCGGTATGCTTACGAGTACCTTTAGTCGAGCAAGCATATAATATCTTTGGTTTTTCCTGTGCCAGAAATTCGTTAAAATTTTTATGGGTTTTAAGTGTAGCAAATTCATGGTAATCCAACCCTGCGCGGCGTAATCGTTTGTCATCTAATTCAAACCCGCAAGGTTCTATCACGTGAAGTTGATAGCCGGTATTGGCGCACAGTCGAATAATATTTCCTGTATTTGGGGGAATTTCTGGCTCAAATAAAACGATGTTTAACATTAAATTTTCTTTTATTGCTTACTAGTCATTTTTAGTATGCTATCACAATATAAACGTATTTCCTGAAAAATTATATTTACCCATTTAGCTATGCTAGCATGTGCATTTGTAACTCTAATCATTGCAGGGTATATTATTCTAGGATTATTCTAGAAAATTCACTGATCGTAAATTTCACTAATATTACCAAAGAGAAGCTATAATATGAACACTCCGATAAAAATGAGCACTGTTATTTTAATCCTGATGTTATCCTTTGTTGCATTGGCCAATGAAGAAATCACGACACAGACTCTCGGTCAAGAACTGCATGAAAACAAATGTCAAAGCTGTCACACGACAACGACTTACACTCGAGAAGATCATACGATTAAATCTCATAAAGCCTTGGAAAACCGAGTTAAAGCTTGTATGAAACCGGCAAAAGCTGAGTGGGATCAAACGGAACAAAAAGCGGTGATCGAATACTTAAACAAACATTTTTATAAATTCTAAATCGCGCATCTGGATCGAGTTATCATTCGGTTTCTAAGCAATAGTATTTTATCAAATAGGCAATCGAATGAATCCTGCAACACTTCGCTTAAAAAAATTTGAAGACAAACGAATTAGAAACGGTCACCTTTGGGTCTACAGCAATGAAATCGACAACAAAGTAACCCCAATAAAATCATTTGATGTTGGTCAAAGTGTGCTGATTGAGGATGCCAATGGCAAACCTTTAGGGCTTGGTTATATCAATCCTAATAATTTGCTTTGTGCACGAATTGTCTCGCGTGATTATCGAACTCCTATTGATCGGTCACTTTTTGTACATAAATTTAATATCGCTTTATCGCTCAGACAGCGAATTTTTGATAAACCTTTCTATAGAGCTATTTATGGTGAAAGTGATGCGCTGCCGGGGCTAATCGTTGATCGATTTGGCGAGCATTTGGTAGTGCAAATTACCACTGCTGGTATGGAAGTACAAAAAGAAAATATCATCGACGCACTAACCAAAGTGTTTAAACCGCAATCGATCTTGCTTAGAAATGATTCAAATTCCCGTAAAGCAGAAGCATTATCTCGAGATATTGAACAAGCATTGGGAAAAACTCCGGAAACCATCCAGATAGAAGAGAACAACACCCAATTTTTAATTCATCCCCACACAGGCCAAAAAACAGGGTGGTTCTATGACCACCGTGTGAGCCGCCAACAAATTGCCCAATATGCCGATGGTAAAAGAGTTTTAGACGTCTTTAGTTATATCGGTGCGTTTGGGTTGCAAATGGCCAACCTTGGCGCAAGTGAAGCCTGGTGCATTGATATTTCCGGAAAAGCACTGGATGAGTTGTATCAAAATGCGGAATTAAATAAAGTGGCTGATAAAGTCACCTGTGTAGAAGGTGATGCATTTTCTGCTATGGGCGAATTAAAGCAACAGGGTGAAAAATTTGATATCGTGATTGTCGATCCACCCGCTTTTATTAAAAAGAAAAAAGATCAAAAGCCTGGCCTCAAAGCCTATCGAAAAGTGAACGAAGCGGCGATGCGATTATTAAATAAAGACGGTATCTTACTGTCAGCATCTTGCTCAATGCACCTGAAAGTTGATGAACTGCAAAGCAGTCTTTTAGCGGGAAGTCGACACTTGGACAAAACATTGCAAATTATTGAGCAATGCCATCAGGGGCAAGATCACCCTGTTCATCCAGCGATCCCGGAAACTTGTTATATTAAAGGCTTTATAAGTCGGATACTCTCGGTCTGATCAAAAGAAAAATCATTAACAGGGCTATGATTTTTCTTTCAGCCTGTTGGGTAAATGTTAGATCCGCACAAGTTACAAACAAGTTTTCTCGATAATTTCTGCAAACATGGACAGATCTCTCTTATATTAGGATTTACCCTATTTTTGTTTGACGTTTACTAGGTTTAAGAGGACGGTCCTAAGAAGTGTTTTATACTGAACGTTATTCCCTTTTTTGCCAGCCTCGGACATGTTATTCTGCTTGGTAAACACGGTAAACAACAATTGTTGAGATGAAAAAACATGGCTAAGCATTGTATCGCTTGCAAACGTGACATCGCTGAAGGTCAGCAGGAATGTTATATCTGCGGATCATCGCAGAGCTATACCCGTTATTATTTAAAAGGAGGTAGCATTTTTCTTTTGCTACTGGGGGTTACGCTGTGGTTTAGCTATCAATTTTTTGAAAAAGAAGCTAAACAACAGGCGGTAAATTATGAGCTTCACGCTCAAAGCAAATTAAATGATGCAACTGACAGGATTGAACGACTTAAATTGCAATTGGAAAAGGCCCGTCAAGAAACTCAACTAGCACAAGTTAGTACCGTACAAAATAGCGAAAATGCCGTTGAAGAAAAGCTAAAACTCAAACAAATGGAATTAAGAGCAACTAAAGCGGAAGAAAGAGCCTCTTGGTTAAGTAAGGAAAACAGGCGATTTAAAGTCAAAGTGAAAGAACTGACTGACAAGCTATTGGCGGCTAAATCAGTCTCTCTGGTTAGCAAACCTTCACCCAATACAGCCAATCCAAAGTTGATCTCTCTCAAGCAGGAATTAGTTGGTTATGAAAGTCAAAAACAGACATTAAAGAATAATATTGCTTCCAAGAAAAAACAACTGGAATCGAGTTGGCAGCCGATGATTGGTAATGATGTTGCTCCGCCTAGTGCGGAAACGGTGACGCAGAGAGCGAAGCAAATTGAGCAGGCAACGAGCAATGAGACGAGTCAAGTTTTGGTGTTGAATGGCCAGATTGAAGCGGTTAAAAAAAAGATATTGGATATTGAAGGAGGGTAGTGTTTTTTAAGGAAAAAAAATTCCCATTCTTTGATTGATATAAAATTGATATACTCCAGTAATCATTTTAGGCAATCAAATAACAAAATGCTAAAAAGTCTATTCAAACCAAAATGGCAACACCAGGATTCACAGATCAGACAACAAGCTATTGTGGATCTGGATTCTGTCATTGACTTAGAAATCATCCAAAAATTAGCTATTGAGGACCCAGCGAGTGAATTGCGTGATCTAGCGTTGGCCAAAATCACTGATACTAAAACCTTACAAAATTTACTAAATAGCGCATCAACCGCTGAAGAATGGTGTCGATTTGCGGTAAGGATCAATCAAATATCCGCTCAAATTGATAATCTAGTACAAACCTTCGGTAAAGCGAAGTCTGCCTGGGATAAAAATGCTGTCAGTAAGGCTATCGCCTCCTGTGTAGACACCACCCTTGCTGAAGCTTTAATGGTCGCCAGCGACGATCCAGATGTCATCTTTAATATTGTCACTCAGGCAAAATCTATCGATTTTCGATTAAAAGTTTTAGCAAAAATCGATGATTATGATTTATTGCATCGTTTATCAAAAAAAGCGACTAACAAACGAGTCGTTCAGTTGGTTCGTTTAAAGCTGAAAAACGTTAAGGAGCAACAAAACAGAATTGATGAAACGCTAGAGAATGCCAAAAGCCTCACTCAAAGCATTGGTAAGTTGAGCAAACAAACTTGGTTTGACGCTCAATATGAAGCCAAAGTGAATGCGTTGTTCAAACACTGGCAAGAACTAGATCAGTCCTTGTTAGAACAATCATCTCCCTCAAAACAACAGTCACTACAAAATGATGAAAAAGAATTTACGATTTTTCTTGCAGCTTGCCAGAAGATTATAAGCGGTTATAGGCAAGAAACGGAGCGAGCAGCACTAGTGAAAGATGCACAAAACAAGCAATCTGGACTGTGCGCTCAATTGAATCAATTAATTGAAGAAATGAATGAACCATCCTCACAATCGAGTTCATCATTTCATGCAATACAAAATGCTTGGAATATTCTAAATGAAAACTGGTTGCAAACTGTTGATATCAGTCAACCAGACCCTAATATCAACAAGAATTATCAAAGGTTGCAACAACAATTAAAAAATTGTTTCAAGCGTTGGAATCATTTAATTGAGAATCAGTTTGAGATCGAACAGTTATTTGATAATAAACCTGATTCCGGTCACGAAGGTTTAGATGAGTGGTTAGAAAAATGGAAAAAAATGGAAAAGGATTTAGGATGGCCAAAAGAAGCGGCTCGCCCGGAGTTACTCAATCACTGGATTTCGGAAGTCTCTGATATTCAAGTAAGATATAATAATCATTTAGCCTCACAAAAGAAAAAGGCCAGAGTTTTAAATCAAAAATTGGCTCTATTGGAAAAACATTGCCAGCAACGTAATCTAATCGCAGCGAACAAGCTAGAGCATTACCTGAAAATTCGGTCGAAGGAGTTAACGGGCGATTTTTATACTAATTTTTTAAAAAAACGCGAACGAATTCAGGAACAATTAGATGAACTAAGAGACTGGCATTCCTTTGCGACTAGTCCAAAGAAACAACATCTTTGCGAAAAAATGGAAAGTCTAATTAAGGAGACAATGGATCCGCTTGACAAAGCGATAACAGTGCGAGAGCTTCAACATCAGTGGCGCGAATTAAATGTATCGGACGCAAAGGCCGATGACGAGCTTTGGGAACGTTTTAAAAAATCTAGTGATACGGCATACGAGCCTTGTTTAGTTTATTATGCAGAAAAGGATAAAGTTAAGGCTGAAAACCTTAAACAAAAACTTAGAATATGTACGTCAGTTGAACAACTAATTATTGAATCAGGATGGAATAAGTCCGTTAGTAAAATGGTGCAAGTAGAAGAAAAACAACCTGTTTTTGATGGCGCCATTCAGAGCCCTGATAACGTAAAAAATAAAGTGGATATCGATTGGAAGAAAATTGAATCTTTTCTACAGCAGACAAATTCACAATGGAAAAAATATCAGCCGATACCCGAAAATGAATATCAATCAGTACAAAAATATTTTAATCAGGTATTAAAGATTGTTAATGATAAGCTCAAAGAAGAAAAACAACGCAATTTGGATGCACGATGTGAGTTGGTTGAAAAGACGATAAAATTACTTGATTTGGCTGATATTAGTCAATCGATTAGAGGTGCAATTCATTTGCAAAAACGATGGAAGGCGTTAGGTTTTACGTTTTATAAAGCAGATCGTAAACAATGGAAACTATTTCGAAGTGCTTTGGATAAGATTTTTGAAAAAAGAGATTCGTTAAACCAATCACATAAAGACGAGCTTAATAATAATCACCAAAAAATATCAGAAATTAGTCAACAAATACTTCAGTTATGTAATCTGAAAGACAGCCAACTGAAAACAAGTTATGAGCAATATGAAACTATCAAACAAAATTGGGATCCAGAAACTGAACTGCCAAAAACGAAACAAAAACAAAGCTTAATGGCTTTCGAAAAAGCATGTCAAAAATATCAAGAACATTTTTCTGGTCTTAAAAAAAGACAACAAAAATTAGCCGTTGAAGATCTTTTGCTAGGCGCTGAGTTATTATCTCATGCAGAAGAAAAAATACTGGACTCTGATTTAGCCAAAATCGGTCAAGATGATTTAGATAAGTTGAAAAATAAAATTTCTCAACTGTCCTGCGATGAACAAACTAAAGCTAATTTGAACTTCCGCTTACAATCGTTGCTTTGCCCTAAAAAAAATCAAACCGGATTAAACGAATTGTTAGAGTTAATCCTCAAAACTGAAATAATGTTGGGCATTAATTCTCCAGATTGTTTTAAACAACAAAGAATGCAAGCACAACTAGAACAACTACAACAAGGTATGGGTCAAGCTCAATCAAAAATTGATAAACGAGACGAAGTACTGAAGATGCTTAATGGTTGGGTTGAGATTGGTTTTATAGATAAATCGGAAAGAGTAAAATTAGAAGCAAGGCGAGTGAAAATATTTACCACCGTTGATTTATAGATCTAAGGAGATGCTATTGATATTTTAATACTAGCGATTTCCTTCGGATATGCCCTTGCCATTTGATAGTAGTTGTCGTTTAATGGCTATCTATCAAATGGTGAGCCTCCTACAGAGAATTTTCATCTCATTAGTTAGCTACACACGGTTCGCCAGCGCAAAACGTTGAGGCTACAAGAGAGAATCATAAGTAATGAATGAGTATCTATTTCTTTTACCGATATTGATCTTTTTATTGTTAGGTGTAATGAGTCCTGGGCCAAGCTTTATTTTGGTTGCTCAAACGGCGATGGCAAAATCACGTTCTTGGGAGTTAAACTACTTACAAGTCAGCAATTGCCCTAATCTATCATTGTTACAGATTTTCAACAGTCACTTCACTCCTGTTAAAATCTGCAAAATTTGGTGTTATGTGTGAAAAGTTATGAAACAAGCTAGTAGATTTATGCCTAAATATATACACCCTAGTAACGGATCTTTGCTCTAGCAGAAGAAAGAAATGAATTAAGTATTTGCGAATTTACGCGCTCCTTTAATTATCGTCAAACAGATATATGGGCGATTAGGGCGGTGCTGGTTATTGCAAACAATGCCAATATTCCCAATTATTTATCGGTGCTTTTTGTCGTTTGTTTTTCAATTGAATGGTTTTTTATCAGGCTCATCTAAATCACTCATTTGATCTGCTTGTTCACGAGTTAATTTGTGAATACTCTTAATAAAACATTTTTGTTCAGGAAAGCTAGTCACAAAAATCGAGTCAAAACGGGTATGTAATCGACTGCCGGTATGATTGATGCCTAAAGTATTGGAAAAACGGAGGCCAACGCAACGGCTTTTTAAGGTAATTAAATAGGGTTTTCTAATTGAGGTGAAAATGATTAGGTGCTCTTTGCCAAGTTCGCGCCATCCATCGTATCTAAACGTTGTAATCGATTTAACCTGTTCCAAATGGTTGTCTGAAATGTAGGTTTGATAAAGCGCGGATCTTTCGATGTCGGTTAGGGCATTATGGGTACAACCAGATAAAATAAGAATTGCAAATAACAGACGGCTGATTAAAGTCATGACTAACCCCTCTTAGTGGCTAACTATATGGACAACTTGAAACAGTAAATGTTTCAAACAAATTCAGTCAACCTCTTTGACGGTAGTTTACTGATGGTCCAGATATATATTACGACAAGGATCGCCAGTTTGTATTTGTGGATTTAGTTAACTAAGAAGTTACTCGGGGATTTTGTTTTATTCGTTTGGTAAAAAAATTATCTGCCAAATAATAGCTGGAAAATAGGCCAGCCAAAAGCGCAAAAACTCCCATATCAATCAGCGCTAATCCAGATAATGCACCTAAAACGGCGCCCAGTAGTTCAATAAACCTAAAAAAATCAGTTCACCCTACCAACAAAGCATTCTGACTTTTAAATTTTCAAATTCATAACTGAATTAAATTCATGCAGGGGCAGGAAGTTCAAGTGGGTTTCCTTGGCTTACTTTTA
>Ga0256845_1001611_pt1 | contig 17752 bp, 20 predicted proteins | sample RiftiametaG_FD_189101 | JGI IMG/M metagenome (GOLD analysis project Ga0256845, IMG submission 189101) | Tube worm associated microbial communities from hydrothermal vent at the East Pacific Rise, Pacific Ocean - Riftia | ecosystem: Host-associated > Annelida > Integument > Unclassified ...
CAATAAAGCGAGTGGCATCAGTTAAATTAGCGTGTTTTATATATCCATCAGAAAATAATTGTTTTAGCTCATTGGCATTTTTTGAGTTGCCAAGTTTATCAGAAAGCTCATCAAAAACTTCCTGCAACCCATCCGTAGAAAAACGACCAACGGCTCCTGTTTGATTGCTATTCCATTTTATTTTGTTTCCTTTAAAATTAAAGAAATTAATTTCTTCGAAATCATGATCTTCTGTTGCCATCCAATAAACAGGAACAAAATTTTGATTGGGAAATTTTTCTGATAATTTTTCACATAAATTAATGGTAGAAATAATTTTATACAAAAAATACAAGGGACCAGTAAATAAGTTTAATTGATGACCCGTAGTAATTGTGAACGTGTTTTTATTTTGAAGCAACTCAATGTTTTTTTGAGTTTTTAAAGATGATTCTATCTGCTTGTATTGCTTTTTCAAGACATCCACTAAAAGAATTCTCGATTGTGTTTGAACAGATTTTTGCTTGTCTTTAATTTGTTTTTCAAACCCATTAAAATCAGGAAAATTACCATAAAAAGGGGTAATTCTCTTATTCTTTTCTAAATAATGATGCATTATTTTAGAAAAGAAACCTGTTTTTTGAAATGGTATTTGTTTCATTTTTATCAACTATTATTTTCTTTGAAACAAGGTGTATATATAAGGTCTTTCTCCTCCTCGTGGATTAATAAACGTATACTTAAAACTATCTTTAAGTACAAAATCATCGCCTAAACGCTCTTGCAACATTTCTTTACTATATCTAAAAACATCTAAATTACAGCATTTCTCAGCTCCGTTTAATGCAAATTCTGCAAGAATTACAAATCCGTTTGATTTTACAACTTTTTTTAATAAATCGAAATATTTTTTTTGATCTGATGATTTTGTAAAAAAATGTAGCACCGCTCTATCATTCCATAAATCTACTTCTTTTAATTGATTTAATTTTGTTGCATTGATCAAATCATCTACAATAAATTGCACGTTTTCAGATTGTTTACCTATCCTGTTTTTTAATTTTTCTAATGATTTATTAGATAAATCACTTGCAATTAAGTTCGTGTAATTTTTGGTAAGTAGCTCATCTATCAACCTAGAAGATCCAATACCAACATTTAAAACTTTAGCATCTTTTGGCAATCCTGTTTTTTCAATTAATGCTATTGTTTTTGTTGAACTCTCTTCATACCACCCTAAATCTTCAGTCGCTCTATCATCATAAGCAAGATTCCAATGATTTTTATAATTTTCTGTCATGTTTCAAAAGTACTAAAACAGAAATTAAAATAGATTTAAAATGGTAAATAATTGCTTTTGTAAACACTTAATTTTTAACTACATTGCAAGTGTAAATTACAAATTATGAAAAAATTTATTCTTACCGCTGCAGTTATACTATCATCATTCTCAGTTTTTTTACAAAATGATGTAACTACCTACTACTTGATTCGTCATGCAGAAAAAAATCGTACCGATAAAACAAATAAAAATCCTAATTTAAACGAAAAAGGGCTAGAAAGAGCTCAAAATTGGGCAACTGTTTTTAGTAATATCCATTTTGACATGGTATATTCTACTAATTATAACAGAACAAAACAAACAGCAAAAGCTACTGCCATTGCTAAAGATTTAGAAGTAGTTTTCTACAATCCTAGAAAAATGTACGATATACCCTTTCAAAAAGCTACGAAAGGAAAAACTATTTTAATAGTGGGGCATAGCAATACAACGGCAGTTTTTGCAAATAAAATTTTAGGAGAAGAGAAATACCCACAAATTGATGACACAAATAACTCTAATTTGTACATCATTACGGTTACTAATAATTTAAAAACAGGCGTTTTATTAAAAATTGATTTAAAATAATTGAGTTTCTTTAAACTCCTAAATACTTTTTAGATCTTTTTAATTGCGTATCAAATAATTCTTTATCCACTTTGTTTTTCCACATCGGAATCATTTTTCGTAAAACTTCTTTTCCTTTTTTTGATGATAAAATCTCTGGAAAAGCTTTTTCTAAAACATTTATCATAATAGCTGTTGCCGTAGACGCTCCTGGTGACGCTCCTAATAAACAAGTAATACTTCCGTCTTTACTACTAATTATTTCAGTACCAAATTGTAGTTTTCCACCTTCAAAATCATCTTTTTTGATAATTTGTACTCTTTGTCCTGCCACCAAAATTTCCCAATCTTCATTTTTTGCATCTTTTACAAACTGTCTAATACTCTCCATCCTATCATTATGAGACATTGTAACTTGCTCAATTAAATACTGAGTTAACGGTAAATTATGCCAAAAAGCGCCGAAAAGAGACGGGATATTATCAAATTTTATAGATTTGAATAAATCTAAATTAGAGCCTTCTTTTAAAAATTTCGGACTAAAACCTGCAAAAGGACCAAAAAGTAATTCCTTTTTTCCGTTGATAAAACGTGTATCTAAATGTGGTGTAGACATTGGCGGATCCCCAAGACCAGCTTTACTGTATACTTTTGCATTATGTTTTTCTATAATTTCTTTGTTATTACACACCAACCATTCTCCACTTATTGGAAAACCGCCATAGCCTTCTTTTTCGTTAATTTCAACTTTCTGTAAAAGCAATAAACTTCCTCCACCTGCTCCAATAAACACATGTTCTGCTTCAATATGATGCGTTTTATTGGTTTTTAAATCTTCAACTTCAACCGTCCAATCTATATCTGCGCTAGGATCTACATCTAACACATCCATATTACAATGAACTGGTGTATCAAATTCATCCTTTAAAATAGTAAATAATTTTTCTGTCAAGGCACCGTAATTTACTTCTGTACCACGTTCAATTCTAGATGCTGCCATTATTTCATCTTCCGTTCTGTTGTTCATAATCAACGGAAACCACTCTTTCATTTTATCAATTTTTGTAGTAAAATCAATAGTATCAAACATAAAATGATTTTGAAATTCTTTAAAACGTTTTTCTAAATATGCAGTATTTTCTTTCCCTTCTACCCAACTATGGTGGGGAATGGAGTTTATAAATTCTGATGGATTGTTAATCATCTTTTCTTCTACCAAATAAGCCCAAAACTGTTTAGAAATTTCGAACTGTGTACAAATTTCTATTGCTTTTTTGATAGAAATAGTTCCGTCTTTATTCTCTGGACAATAATTTAATTCACACAGAGCTGAATGTCCTGTACCAGCGTTATTCCAAGCAGCAGAGCTTTCTAAAGCTACGTTATCTAAGCGTTCTAAAATTAAGATATCTAATTCTGGTTTAAGAATTTTAGCAATAACCGCTAAAGTTGCGCTCATAATTCCGCCACCAACACAAACTAAATCATATTCTTTCTTCAATTTCATTTATTATATTTTAAAAATTAAATGTAATATTTTATTTTCTAAAAAAGTATATTTGTATTCCTTTTTGAGGAAAGTTTATGCAGAACAAAATTAACATACAAAATAAAAAAGCTCGTTTTGAATACGAGATTTTAGATACTTACATTGCAGGTATTGTCTTAACAGGTACTGAAATTAAATCTATTAGACTTAGTAAAGCACGTATTACAGAAAGCTTTTGTGAGTTTAATGATCGAGGAGAATTGTTTATCATCAACATGTATATTGAAGAATATATTTTCGGACATCAATTCAATCATCAACCAAAAAGTGAACGAAAACTACTACTAAATAAAAGAGAGTTAAAAAGCTTAAAACGTGATGTTGAAGCTAAGGGAAATACAATTGTTCCGTTACGCTTATTTTTAAATGAAAATGGTATGGCAAAATTAAAAATTGCCCTAGGAAAAGGAAAACAAACACACGATAAAAGAGAAACTCTTAAAGACCGAGATAATAAAAAAGATTTAGCGAGAATTAAAAAGAATTTTAGATCATGATTTCTTTCTTAAAACTAATCCGTTATAAAAATCTTTTGATGGTTTTTATAACTTTAGTTTTAACCAAATATGCATTGATTCATTCTTTTATAAGCCCAAGTTTTTTAACTGACTATCAGTTTATTATATTGTTATTTAGTATTATTTTTATAACCGCAAGCGGGTATATTATCAATGATATTTTTGATTTAAAAGCTGATAAAATTAATAAACCAAACAAGGTTTATATTAAGAAAACTATCTCTAAAAATAGTGCATGGAAAAGCTATTTTCTGATGGTATTAATCGGTGTCTTTTTAGGGGTTTATCTTAGTTTTTCTGTAAATAAAATTGAGTACTCATTTACTTTTATTGGAACAGCAATCGGGTTATTTTTATATTCAAAATATTTAAAAAAGCTACCGTTAATTGGAAATGTTTTTGTGGCAATTTTAATAGGATTAAGTATTTTTATCTTGTATTTATTTGATATAAAAAAAATTAATACATCTGATAATTTATCCTTAGAAAGAACTGTATGTATCTATATTATATTTTCATTTTTAACAACACTAATTAGAGAAATTATCAAAGACATTGAAGATATTGATGGAGATTATCTTCAGAAAATGAAAACATTACCTATTGTTATCGGAAGAAATAGAACAAGAAATATTATTTTAACTATTACATTATTTACTTTTGTTTTTACGGTAGTTATTACACGGTTTTTATTTGAAAATTATAAACTATTTTTCTGGTATTCAATCATTTTTATAAGTTGCCCTCTTATCTATTTTCTAATGAAATTACGGAATGCCAAGAGTAAAAAAGAATACCATCTTTTAAGTAACCTGATGAAAATAATTATGCTTTTTGGAATTTTATCAATGACTCTTTTTCAATTTATATAAAATATGTTACAAGAAAAACTATCTAAATACACTATTATTCTTGCATCTAAATCTCCTAGAAGACAACAGTTTTTTAAGGATTTAGACATTCCGTTTACAATTCAGTTAAAAGAGATAGAAGAAATTTATCCGAAGAAATTAAAAGGAACAGAAATTACCGATTTCTTGGCCGATTTAAAATCGAAACCATTTACAAACTTATTAGAAAATGATATTTTAATCACCTCAGACACCATTGTTTGGCTACATAACAAAGCGTTTGGAAAGCCTAAAAATTTTAATGAAGCTTTTACTATGTTGCAAGAATTGTCTGGTAAAAAACATCAAGTCATTACATCTATCAGTATTAAAAACAAAAACTTTCAAAAAATTATTAATGATACTACAAATGTTTACTTTAAAAATTTAAGCGATAAAGAGATTAACTATTATATTAACAAATACAAACCTTTTGACAAAGCAGGAAGCTACGGGATACAAGAATGGATTGGTTTTATTGGCATTGAAAAAATTGAAGGAAGTTATTTTAATGTAATGGGACTACCTGTTTATAAACTCTATAAAGAATTGATGAATTTATAAGTGAAAAAGTAAATATATCCTTATTTTTGAATTGTAAAAACACAACAATAAAATGAAAAAATACACCTACACAGAAAAAAAAGACACACGCTCTGGTTTTGGAGACGGATTAACTGAATTAGGGAAAACAAACCCAAATGTAGTTGCTTTATGTGCTGATTTAACAGGTTCATTAAAAATGAATGACTTTGAAAACAATCATCCAGATCGATTCTTTCAAATTGGTATTGCAGAAGCAAATATGATTGGTATTGCTGCTGGTATGACGATTGGAGGTAAAATTCCGTTTACAGGAACTTTCGCGAACTTTTCTACAGGTAGAGTGTACGACCAAATTAGACAAGCTGTTGCGTATTCTGGTAAAAATGTAAAAATTTGCGCATCGCATGCAGGATTAACTTTGGGTGAAGACGGAGCAACACATCAAATTTTAGAAGATATTGGTTTGATGAAAATGCTACCTGGTATGACGGTTATAAACACCTGTGACTACAATCAAACAAAAGCAGCAACCATTGCAATTGCAGATTATGATGGTCCTGTTTATTTACGATTTGGACGACCAAAAGTACCTGTTTTTATGCCTGATGGTAAATTTGAAATAGGAAAAGGTATAAAATTAACCGAAGGAAATGACGTTACTATTGTAGCAACAGGTCATTTAGTTTGGGAAGCCTTACAAGCATCCGAAAAATTAGAAGCTGAAGGGATTCGTGCAGAAGTAATTAATATTCACACTATTAAACCATTAGACGAAGACATTATTTTACAATCAATTGCTAAAACAGGTTGTATAATTACTGCCGAAGAACATAATAAATTTGGTGGATTGGGTGAGAGTGTAGCAAGGTGTTTATCAGAAAATAACCCTACCCCACAAGAATTTGTTGCTGTAAATGATAGTTTTGGAGAATCTGCAACTCCAGATCAATTAATGGATAAATATAACTTAAATGCAGATGCAATTGTAAATGCTGTAAAAAAAGTAATTAAAAGAAAATAAATAATAATAATAATAATAATAATAAAACAACAATTATGAAAAAAATAATTTTAGCATTGTTCTTATTAATAGGAACAAGCCAATTCACACAATCTCAAATACATTTTGGTATTAAAGGGGGTGTAAATTACAACTCTAACTCTATTAAAGAAGTATCTACAAATGTACTTTCTGGCGCAAAAGGAAAAACAGGATACCACGCTGGTATTTGGTTGCGTTTTAAAATACCTGTAATAGGTCTTTATATACGCCCAGAATTGGTATACACAAAATTAGATAATAATATTACATATACACCTACACTTGGAGGGACAGCAAAAGCAGCTTCTTTTAGTATTCAAAAAATTGATGTACCTGTATTATTAGGAAAAAAGATTTTTGGAGTTGGAAACATTTATATAGGTCCGTCATTTCAATATATCTTAAAATCTAATTTTGATATTTCTGATATTTCTGATGTTAAAGGAAATGATTTTACTGTTGGCTTTCAATTTGGTGGAGGACTTGAATTTGGTAAATTAGGCATTGATGTACGTTGGGAAAGAAGTTTCTCTTCAATAGAGACTACTTTTATAAATAGTACAGTTAGTAGTGTTAGTAGTGTGAATTTTGACACAAGAATAAATCAAATTATTATCGGATTATCATACAGGTTGTAATTCTTGAAATTATATCTAAAAAAAGCCTCCATTTAGGAGGCTTTTTTACTTACACTAATTTCTTAGCATTTTTAACTTTCTGTTTTGTGAGTGCAACATCAATTACGTCTTTCATTTCAGTTACATAATGGAATTTTAAGCCTTTTACATAACTTTCCTTAATTTCTAAAATATCTTTTTCATTCTCTTTACACAAAATAATTTCTTTGATATTTGCTCTTTTTGCTGCTAAGATTTTCTCTTTAATTCCACCAACAGGCAACACTTTTCCTCGCAAAGTAATCTCACCAGTCATTGCCAACCTATTCTTTACTTTACGTTGTGTAAATACCGAAATTAATGAAGTTAACATCGTTATTCCTGCACTTGGTCCGTCTTTAGGAGTTGCGCCTTCTGGTACATGAATATGCACTTTATAATTTTCTAAAACAAATGGTTTTATACCAAAATCTTCTGCATTTGCTTTGATGTATTCCATTGCAATGGTCGCAGATTCTTTCATTACTTTACCTAAATTACCCGTAATTGTTAATCCTGCTTTTCCTTTCGATAATATTGATTCGATAAATAAAATATCGCCACCAACACTTGTCCAAGCTAAACCTGTAACCACACCTGCTACATCATTATTTTCGTATTTATCTCTTTCTAAACGAGCAACTCCTAAAATACTTTCAATATCCTCTGAAGTAAGCGTGATGTTATACTCCTCTTCCATTGCAATAGATTTTGCAGCGTAACGAACCACTTTTGCAATTTGTTTTTCCAAGCCTCTAACACCAGATTCTCTGGTATAACCTTCAACAATTTTTTCTAATTGTTTTTTACCTAGTTTTAAATGAATTTTAGAAAGTCCGTGTTCCTTTAATTGTTTTGGCAACAAATGCTTTTTAGCAATTTCAACCTTTTCTTCAATCGTATAACCCGAAACATTTATCAACTCCATTCTATCTCTCAATGCCCACGGAATCTGACCTAAATTATTTGCTGTAGCAATAAAAAGGACTTTAGACAAATCATAACCAATTTCTAAATAATTGTCGTAAAACGCTGTATTTTGCTCAGGATCTAACACTTCTAACATTGCTGATGATGGATCTCCTTGATTACTTTGACTTAATTTATCAATTTCATCAAGTACAAAAACAGGGTTAGAAGTTCCTGCTTTTTTAATATTTTTTATCAATTGCCCTGGCATTGCACCAATGTATGTTTTTCGATGCCCTCTTATTTCTGCTTCATCTCTCAATCCTCCTAAAGACATTCGTACATATTTTCTTCCTAAAGATTCTGCTACCGATTTTCCTAAGGATGTTTTTCCTACTCCTGGAGGTCCATACAAGCAAATAATGGGAGATTTCATATCACCTTTTAGCTTTAAAACAGCCAAATGCTCAATAATTCTTTCTTTTACTTTTTCTAAGCCAAAATGATCTCTATCAAGAATTTTTTGTGCTCTTTTTAAATCGAATTTATCTTTAGAATATTCTCCCCAAGGCAATTCTAACAACAGTTCTAAATAACTACGTTGCACACCAAACTCCGCCATTTGCGGATTCATTCTTTTCAAGCGTTTCAATTCTTTATGAAACGTTTCACCTACTTCTTTAGACCATTTTTTTGAAGCTGCCTTTAAACGCATTTCTTCTAATTCTTGCTCATTAGAAACATCTCCTAACTCTTCTTGAATTGTTTTTAACTGCTGATTTAAATAATATTCTCTTTGTTGCTGATCTAAATCAGAACGTGTTTTAGATTGAATATCATTACGCAATTTTAATTTTTGAAGCTCTTTATTTAGATTTTTCAGGGTTAACAATGCTCGTTCTTTTAAATTGTCTTTTTCTAAAACAACTTGCTTCTGCATCACACTTAAATCCATATTAGAGGAAATAAAATTCACCAAAAAAGAATCACTTTTTATATTTTTAATGGCAAATGAAGCTTCTGATGGCAACATCGGATTTTCCTCTATTACTTGTAAAGATTGCTCTTTTATAGAATCTATAATCGCATTAAATTCTTTAGCATCATCTACTTCTTTATCTTCAAGAACTTCTTTTACAGTAGCTTTTAAATATGGTTTGTCTTGAATAATTGTATCAATCTCAAAACGTTTTTTTCCTTGGATGATTACAGTTGTATTACCATCAGGCATTTTTAAAACACGCAAAATTTGTGCAACCACACCTGTTTTATAAATGTCTTTTTCGGTAGGTTCTTCTACATCTTCATTTTTTTGCGCAACTACACCAATTACTTTATCGCCTTTATTGGCATCTTTTATCAATTGGATAGATTTGTCTCTTCCTGCCGTAATTGGTATTACAACTCCTGGAAATAAAACGGTGTTTTTTAAGGGTAAAATTGATAAGGTTTTTGGAACACTTTCTTTATTGATGATTTCTTCATCCTCTGGTGTCATCAACGGAATTAACTCCGAATCTTCACTCATCATATTTTCTAACGACAAACTGTCTAAATGTATTACTTTTGGTTTACTCATTGTGTAAATATATGTCAACATGACATTGATTTTGTGTTTACCACAATCAACATCAATTTTAAATAATTATAATATTTTGATAATCAGCAAACTACTACTTTATTGATTCATTATGCTACTATCATAAAACAATTCTTGTGCCAACCTTGTTCTGATTTAAAAATAGTATTTTAGAGCAAACTGTCACAAAGTAAAAACAATACCGTCTATACAGTAGAAACGTTTCATTGAAGGCTAACAATCAACATATAAACCAACTTTTAGAACGCTGTAAAAAATTTGATAAAAATGCACAAATGCAGATTTATCAAGGATATTACAAAGCGATGTACAATACTTCTTTTAGAATTTTAAAAGATAGTTTTGAAGCGGAAGATATTATGCAAGAAGCTTTTTTAACCGCTTTCACAAAACTAAAAACGTACAAAGAAGAAGTTGCTTTTGGCGCTTGGTTAAAACGAATTGTAATCAACAAAAGTTTAACACAGCTGAAAAAAAATAAGCGATATATAGATGTAAAAATGGAAATTGTACATCAGCAAAAAACAACAGAAGAAATTGTTGATTACTCCTCTTTAAAAACAAAAAAAATGATGGAGTTTATCAATTCTTTAAAAGAGAATTACAAAACAGTATTGACGCTACATTTTATTGAAGGTTTTGATTACGAAGAAATTGCCGAAATAATGAACTATACCAATGAAAACGTACGCACAACAATATCTAGAGCAAAGAAAAAATTAAAACAAGTTTTACTTGTAGAAACATCAAAAAAAGAACTTTATGGAAGATAAATTACAAGACTATTTTTCTGAAAACGATTTCGATTTTAACGAGCCACACGCTGGTCATTTAGAGCGATTTGAGAAACGATTATCTGAAAAAAAATCATCAAAAAAAACTTCTTGGAAATGGTTGTCTGTTGCAGCATCGGTAGTTTTAATTATCGGATTTTGGCTAGGTAGCAATCATCAGAAAAAACAATTTGATTTGGCTGATGTTTCTCCTAAAATGGAAGAAGTTCAAAACTATTTTGTGGCTACTATTCATCAAGAATTAAAAGAAGTAGAAAAACATAGAAATTTAAAAACAGAAGCTATTATTGAATTGGCTTTAGAAAAACTAGAAGATTTAGAAGACAATTACAAAATTTTACTAAAAGAGCTCTCTACAAACAATAATCAGAAACGTATTATTTATGCAATGGTTTCTAATTATCAACAACGTTTAGAGGTTTTAGAAAATATTTTAACACACATAGAAAAAACAAAAAATACACAACAAACAACTTATGAAAACACAATTATATAAAGTAGTCCTTTTTTTATTATTAATTCCTACAATTGGTTTTGCAAATGATGGTAAAAAGAAACATGAAAAGAGTAGAATTATTAAAAAAAGTTATACTGTAAACGCAAATGCAACTGTCTCTATTGATAATAGATACGGAAATATTAAAGTAAAAACTTGGAGTAAAAATCGTGTTGAAATTGAAGTAAAAATTACCGTAAAAGGAAATAATTTAGATTTTGTAGAACGTAAATTATCTACTATTGATGTAGATTTTAACGCTTCGACCAATTTTGTAAGTGCAAAAACAATTTTTGGTAGTTCTAAGAGTAATTGGAGCTGGTGGAGAAAAAGCAGTAACGTAAATTATCAAATTGATTATTTGGTAAGAATGCCAGAAAGTAATAACATAGATTTAGATAATGATTATGGTAATATTTATCTAGACAAATTAAATGGAGAAGCTGATATTAATTGCGATTATGGTAAAATTATTATCGGAGAACTGTTAAATAAACAGAATAACATCAACTTAGATTATTGTTCTAGCTCTAATATTTCATACATAAAAAGCGGGAATATAAATATCGATTATTCGAAATTATCCGTAGAAAAATCTGATAGAATTAGAGTAAATGCTGATTACTCTACCTTACAATTTACAGAAATTAATACCCTTAATTTTAACACAGATTATGGAAGTGTAACTGTTGATGAAGCTAATAGTATTACAGGAAATACTGATTATACAAGCATGCGTTTTGGAACCATTAAAAAAAGCTTAAAAATTGATGCAGATTACGGAAGCATCCGAATTAAAAATTTAGAAAATGGATTTGATTTTATAGACATTGATAGTCAATACACAGGTATTAGAATTGGTGTTGCTCCTAATAATAATTTCAATTTTATAATTGATTTACAATACGCAAGTTTTAAAAGAGATAGCGACAATGTTGATATCTATAAAAGCATCGAAAAAAACAGCAAAAAACACTACGAAGGTTTCTATGGAAAAGAAAAAACATCCTCAAAAGTAATTATCAAATCTCAATATGGTAGTGTTTCTATCAAAGAAAATTATTAAAAATAAAAATCAATTTACAATGAAAAAATTAGTTCTTACAAGTATTATTTTATGTATCAGTTTTTCTATCAACGCTCAAAGTTGGTGGAATTCTAAAAAAATTCGTGGAAACGGAAATATCATTACAAAGACTAGAACAACATCAGATTACGATGGTATTGCTGTCGGTGGGTCTTTTGAGGTCATTTTAGTAAAAGGAAAAGAAGGAGAAATAAGTATTAAAGGAGAAGAAAACATTATTCCCTATATTATTACTGAAGTAAAAAGAGGAATTTTAAAAATTCGATACAAAAAAAACATAAACGTAAGGAGCACTAGAAAATTAACAATTACAGTTCCTTTTAAAGATATCGATAAAATTTCTTTAGGAGGATCAGGAAAAATAATTAGTAAAAACCTTATAAAAACAGATGATTTATCTGTAAATATTGGTGGTTCTGGTGATATTATTTTACAACTTGAAACTCAAAATATTTCAACAGCGATTGGTGGTTCTGGAAACATTGAATTATCTGGAAAAACAGATGCTATAAAATGTTCTATTGCTGGCTCTGGTGATGTAAAAGCTTATGAATTAACTAGTCACAGCGCTAAAGCTTCAATTGCTGGTTCTGGAAATGTTAGAATTACTGTAACCAATAAAATCAAAGCAAGTATAGTTGGTTCTGGAAATATTTATTACAAAGGAAACCCAAAACATATTAATAGCAGATCGATTGGTTCTGGTGATGTGATTGACAGGAATTAATATTTTTTACCTATAAAACAAAGCCTCATAAAAAATTTTATGAGGCTTTGTTTTAATAATTTCTATACTGTTTTGTTTCTTCAAAAATATGCTCTAATATTTTTTGCTCTTTTTTATCAAAAACAATATTTTTACGCTTCATCACAACAGTTGCAACTTCAAATACTTTTTTTAATTGATAGGTTGTAAAACCCGAGGCTCCTCCCCAACTATATGATGGTACAAAATTTCTTGGAAAACCACTGCCAAAAATATTAGCACTTACACCTATTACAGTTCCTGTATTAAACATTGTGTTGATAGCACATTTTGAATGATCTCCCATCATTAATCCACAAAACTGTAAACCTGTTTTTGCAAACCTACCCGTTTTATAACTCCATAATTTTACTTCTGCATAATTATTTTTAAGGTTTGAATTATTGGTATCTGCTCCTAAATTACACCACTCACCAATAACAGCATTTCCTAAATACCCTTCATGTCCTTTGTTAGAATAGCCAAATAACACTGTATTATTTACCTCGCCTCCTACTTTACAAAAAGGCCCTAAAGTGGTTGCTCCGTATATTTTTGCTCCCATTTTTAAAATGGAATTTTCACACATTGCGAATGCTCCTCTAATATGACACCCTTCCATAACCAAAGCGTTTTTACCAATATAAATGGGTCCGTTAGTCGCATTTAAACTTGATAAAAGTACACTTGCGCCTTCTTCTATAAAAATATCTTTTTTGTTGATACAATCCACTCCCTCAGGAATTGGTTGTGATTCCCTTCCTTTAGTTAAAAAATCAAAATCTGCACGAATTGTCTTCTCATTTAATGAAAAAATATCCCATGTGTTTTTTATTTGAATCAACTCTTCATCAAATTCAATTTGCTTGTATGTACTAAAATCTACTTCCTCTTGAGTATCCGAAGTGAAAAAAGCAATGACATCGTCTCCCTTAAAAATAGCTTCATTTTTTGATAATGAAACTACTTTTTTTATCAATTTTTTAGTGGGTAAAAAAGAAGCATTTATCAAAACATTTTCTTCCATTTCTACCATCGGATATTTTTCTTCTAAATACTCTTCGGTAATTGTTGTTGTGGTCTGTCCTAAATATTTTTCCCATTTTTCTCTAATGGTTAAAATACCTACCCTAATATCTGCAACAGGTTTTGTATAAGTAAACGGCAATAATGCGGTACGCACATCGCTATCAAATAAAATATAGTTCATTTTTTCTTTTTTCGAATAACACAAATTTACAATAAATTCATAGTATCAAATAGAAAATAAATTTTAATTGTATTTTTGCAGTATGAAAAAAATACTAGCAATTATAGTAAGCGTTATCATTTTAATATCAATTTCTTACTATGCATTTATATATTATGTTCCATATAGTGAAGGTGTTCGGTCTGGAGAATTGATAAAAATCAGTAAAAAAGGTGTGCTTATAAAAACTTGGGAAGGAGAAATAAGCCAAGGTATTTCTGGAGCTCAAATTTTTTCTTTTTCAATTGAAGGTAAAGAAAAAAAAGTGGTTAGCAACCTTCAAAAATTTCAAGGTAGATATGTAAAAGTATCATACAAAGAACGTTTTGGTAAATTCTTTTGGTTGGGTGATACTAAGTATTTTATTACTAAAGTCGAAGAAGAGAGCTCTCCTCATTTTAGAAGGAATTAGAAAACTCTCCAAATATTAAATCCTAAATAAATATCTCCTTTTCCCCAGTTTCCTGTAGCTCCTGCTAAGTAACCTGATTCGTTCATTAATCTAGCATTTGAGATATGTAGCTGAAAAACGTGTCCACCAGTTTCTATATCAACTCCTAAAGATAATGGATTTTTAAACTGACTGTTTGCCACACGGTTCATATGCATATGATACTCAAAGTTAAATGTTACCCTTTTACTAAGCTTATACCTTCCTCCTAAGCCTACTAAAAACTGCGTGTTCTTTTGTAAATCATTCACTACAAAGTTTTGATGTAAATATATTGGAGTAACTTCTAATGATACATTTTTATTAAACTTTCTAGAAATTAGTAATTCGTGTACATATACGAATCTATGTTTTGATTTTAAATGAGGGTAATTTATTTTATCTAATAACGTATTTATTTCTAAGCTATTAAAACCTACTAATGTTATGGGAGATTTACCACTTTCTTGTCTAAGTAAACGATACTTTATATGTGCATCATATGTTTTATTAAAAGAACTTCTAGAAACACCTGCATTAAACCATTCATTAAATCCGTAAATAAAGCTAAATCGAATATTAGAGTTATCTAAACCAAAAAGATCATCTACTCCTGATTTTATAGATCCAAATCTATGTGAGATTACAAAATAAAAGTCTCCTTTTGCAGCCAATTTTGTTGACTCCATATTAATTATTTTCAAACCTTTAAAAACTGAGGAGACCTTCTTATCTACCTTTACATCATTGTTAATTTCATCAAGTAAATCATCTTGAGCAATTGCTGAAAATCCTACCAAAAAAACAACTATAACTGTTACAAAATTTTTCATAACTATTGAGTATTAAAAAAGTCAATCATAAAATTATAATTGACTTTTTATCGTTTTAATTTTATTTATTTTTTAATAAACTGCTGTAGTCCAATTTTACTATCAGATTCTATTTTTAATAAATACATTCCTTTGCTTAAATTTCTCACATCAATTTCATTGAATGAAACAGATGATACTCTAGTAGTTTGTAAAACTCTACCTCTAATGTCCATTATTTTAACTGTACCATTCAAAATACCAGAAGGCAACTGTATCTTTATAAAGTCAGATGATGGGTTTGGATACATTTCAAAATCTAGCTGTTTATCAGCTGTAATTTCCAATGCATGTAAACTACCTGTACTTGTTGTTGCAATCTCATCTCCTCCAGTACCTCCATCTCCATTTGCTGCATTAACAGCTGCGTAAAATTTAATATTGCTTTGTGCAGTTCCTGGTGAGGTCCATGTAAAAGTCCATGAACTATTGTTCGAGTTACTATGAGTTATTCTCTGCCCAGTAACCCTAGAACCTGTACCTGCGGTAAATGTTCCTACTTTAGAATTATCACTTAATTTTTCTGCAGTTAACTGAAACCCTCCAGCTGCAGATGCTGCTCCTGTAACAGTAATTGTATATGCAGTATTTACTTCATAACCTGCTGCAGGAATATTGGTAGTTATTGTAGGCGACAACCCAAAATTCCCACCACTATGGCATTGAGAACAAGTAACGCCTCCGTCTCCAGGAGAGCCTGTTTTACCATCATCTCTTCCTCCTGAAGTAGACATTAGCACTAAAGCTGAAAATGGAATTAAAAATAATGTTGCTTTAAAAATGTAATTTTTTTTCATTTTTTTTAGTTTTTAGTTAACAATACTTCTTCCTTTCACAACAATTCCATCTCCAATTTTTATTTTCTTAATTATTAAGGTATCAGAATAACACAACAAAACCTTATTTAGTGTAAAATTATCTTTTTCAATTTCAGTTACAGTACCAGATACCTGAAGTATTTTATCTAAGTATTTCGTTGTAGTTTTATCAATGTTTTGAAGAAATTCTTTTCCTAAGCTATTAGATTCAATTTTAAAATCTGGTTTCTCTACAGCTATATTTTTATGATCTTTGTACATGTAATTATACACTCCAAAAAACGACAAAAAAATGATTACAATACCAATATAAATATGTTTACGTTGTAACATTGTGCTAATATATAATTTTTATTTGTATATTTAAAACAATTATTTACCACAACTATCAGTATATCAGACTAAAAAAAACCATATAATGGAAAAAATATTTTATTTACTCATTTTACTATTATTATTTATCAGCTGTTCTTCTGACAGCTCCGAAGACTTAATAGACCCTATTCCTGATGCAATTACATATAAAATTGATGTAAAAAGTATTATAAACCAAAGTTGTGCGGTTAGCGGTTGCCATAATTCAGCAAGTAATGCCGCTAATTTAACTTTAGAAACATACTTACAAGTTAAAAATGCGTTTTCTAATAGAGGGGCATTTGCAAGAATGGAAAGCACTAGTGCTCCAATGCCCCCTTCTGGAAACTTACCTTCAAATAGCATAATGGTTATTAAAAATTGGAAAAATCAAGGTTATATTGATTAAAAAAACATCTCTTATGAAAAACATACCACTTTTATTATTCTTATTATTTTCTACACAATTATTTTCGCAAAATAAATATTATACTAAATCTGGCACACTAGTTTTCGAATCATCTGTTGCCTCTTTTGAAGAAATAAAAGCAACAAATAATAAAGTAACTGCTATTTTAAAAGATGATGGAAAGATTGCAGCATTAGTTTTAACCAAAGGTTTTCGGTTTAAAATTGCTTTAATGGAAGAACATTTTAATGAAAATCACATTGAATCTAGCATATATCCTAAAGCTAAATTTTCTGGAATTATTACTGATTTTTCTATTAAAAATCTCACCGAAGAAAATAAAAAGCATACAATCAATGGAAAACTAATAATCAGAAATATTTCAAAAAAAATAACTATTTCAACAGAAATAAAAATGGTAGATAATTTTATTTATATAACTTCTAATTTTACAGTAACTCCTGAAGATTTTAATATTAAAATACCAAATATCGTTAGAAAAAAAATAGCAAAAGCAGTCGATATTTCTTTATCTTTTAAGCTAAAGAAAAAATGATTACTTATACAAAAAAATACTCCTTATTTTAAGAGTTACCATTCATTTCGAAAAAACAGAATTCTAATCGAAAATTTAACAAATAAATTGAAATTTTAACAAAAAAAACATCCGATTTTCTCACTCAAGCTCTGAATAAAAAACTAAACAAAATTTGAGAAAGATTACGGGATTAAATTACTAATAGAAAATGAAAAGATTGAATAAAATTCCATTTAAAATATTAACGCTGCTAAGTTTAATCTGTTTACTGATTCCCTTCTCAATATATACTTTATGGATATATGTTTTCGATTTAGGAACTACACAGGCTGAACGAGTTGCTGTTTTTAAAAGTTATTTTCCAGGTTTCCTTAATGGTAGAT
>Ga0256845_1001612_pt1 | contig 17751 bp, 15 predicted proteins | sample RiftiametaG_FD_189101 | JGI IMG/M metagenome (GOLD analysis project Ga0256845, IMG submission 189101) | Tube worm associated microbial communities from hydrothermal vent at the East Pacific Rise, Pacific Ocean - Riftia | ecosystem: Host-associated > Annelida > Integument > Unclassified ...
GCGGCTAAGGCTTAATTGCTCTTCCGCAATCTCTCCCTGACCTCTATCGCAGACAGGGAATCCCAAGCCGCTCCGCTCAACCCAAGACCTTCGACTGCTGGGTAATATGAAATCTGAGGTATCTCATCTGAAGGTTGCGATCGTCTTCCTGATTAAACTTCTCAGCACCTGCGCATTTCTTTACTGGGCATTCAGTCAAATCGATGACCCCGCTGCGCTCAAGTGCCATTTTATCAAGGCCTTACAATCACCTCTGTGGGTGATGGCGGGGTTGGGTTTTGCCGGTCTCAGTCTTGTTGCGGGATCTCTGCGGTATTACATCCTCCTTCGTGCGCAATCGATCCCGGTCTCGTTTGCGTATATCTGCAAGCTGACATTTATCGCAGCTCTTTTCAACATCGCCTCACTGAGTGTGGCCGCCGGGGATGCTGTGAAAATGATCGGGGTGATGCGCCGATACCCTCATCAGAAAATAACCATCGCAATGGTTCTCTTGATGGATCACTTGGTCGGGTTCGTGTCGTGCGGGTTGATTTTTCTCATCTTTGCCTGGGGCGGCGGCATCATTGGGGCGGTGGAGAATGAGGTGGTGCGACAAGTGCTCATCTACGGCACGGCGTTTCAGCTTGTGATGCTGCTTTTGATCTTTCTGATGTTTTTCACCAGCTCGGAGAAACGGCATCGATGGTTTAAGTCAAAATTTCCCAAACTGGCAAGCTATCAGCATGTCGATTCCATGGTGACAGCGGTGCATGTTTTTCAGAACCAGAAAAAAATAGCCTTCCGCGCCTTGATGATTTCTCTGTTACTTTCCCTCTCCTTTTTTATGTCGTTCTACGCAGCGCTCCACACTGTCGATCAGCCATTGCCAGTAGGAACGGTGCTAACGGTAATGCCAGTTGTGGATGTAGCCACCTCCCTGCCGATCTCGATCTCAGGCTTGGGAGTGAGGGAAAAAACCTTTGAGTTTCTGCTCAGTGGGATGACGGACGTCTCATCGGCCTCCGTGGTTTCTGCCTCCTTGATCGGATTTTTGTTTCATGTATTCTGGGGGCTTGTGGGCGGGCTCTTGCTTCTTTTTGAGAAATCCGTGTTTGCTCACAAACAAAAGAAAAGACAAATCGCCTGATAGCATCCAATAGCAGCTTATGTCCTCCACGCTCATCACCCTTCGCGAACTCATCTCCGAGCAGCTCTTTCCTTTACCCGCCTCCTTTGGCGACGAATCTGATCTTTACCTCGAAGGTTTGGATTCGATGGCGCTCATGCAGCTGATTCTGCTGCTCGAAGAATCCTTCAGCATCCGCCTGGAACCTGCCGATCTCGGACGGGAGAATTTTCAATCGCTCCGATCAATCGAGGACCTGATCCTCAAGAAACAGACATTGTGATCGCTCAAGAGGACATGGACATCATCGTCATCGGAGGAGGAAGCGCGGGTATTTGCGCCGCCATCGCTGCAGCCCGGCAAGGCGCTCGCGTGGCTCTGATTGAGAAATCCGACAAACTCGGAGGCATGGGATCTTTGGCGATGGTGCATACTTTTTGCGGGCTTTACTTGCCAGACACATCACGGCCACCCGTGGTGGCAAATGCTGGACTGCCTGCAGAAATTGAGACAGCCATGCGTGAGCGCACAGGTTTGGACGGCCCCGTAAAAATGGGTCGGGTCTACGTGCTGCCGCAACGGCCAGAGGCGTTTGACCAGCTTGCCAAGGAAATGGTGAGGGCAGAATCACCCCAGCTCACGCTGCTCCTTCAATCCGAGTGTGTAGGGATTGTTCAAAAGGAGGGTGGGGGATTTACTCTCATGATAAGCTCTGAGGGATCGCAGCAATCGATGAGCTGCCGGAGTCTGGTGGATTGCTCCGCCAATGCCGTGGCGGCTCAATACTTGCAGGCAACACGTGTGCAAGCCGAGTTGCCGCGACTCCAACGCCCCTCTTTTATTTTCTCCCTCCAGAATGTGGGAAAAGACGCCGCGGATGAATCCTTCCGGATGCGTTTCGCTCTAGATATCGCTCACGCCGTCAAAGCGGGGGAGTTACCCCAAGCTGCGATGGGGGTCTCGATGCGGCCATCACCTCGTGCAGGAGAGGTGTTTTTTAGCATCGATCTAGACGGCTCCGAATATGCCTGGGATCCTAGCCTAGCTCAGTCGCGAAAGGAAATATCAGATAGCGGCCAAGAGCTGGCATTTCAGCTTTGCGAGTTTTTGAAATCTAGCTACCCCAGTTTTCACCAGTCCTCCCAAGTCCGATTCCCCGATGAGATCGGCGTGCGGGAAAGTTACCGATGGCTTGGAAAATACATACTGACGAGCGACGATCTGATCTCGGGGAGGGAATTTGATGATGCCGTCGCCTATGCCACGTGGCCCATCGAGTTGCGAGAAACGACTCGAGGAGCTAGATTTCAGTATTTTGATCAAATGGCGGCGTCGCAAATCCCACTCAGATCCCTGACCAGTCAAGAGATTCCCGGGGTCTATTTCGCAGGTCGATGCCTATCCGCTACTCATCGCGCATTGGCATCTGTTCGCGTGATGGGCACATGTTTCGCCACTGGACAGGCCGCCGGCATCGCCTCCGCGCTCTATGCAGCTGGCGAGACGGATATCTTAGAGCAGGCAAAAAAAATACGCGCTCTCACGCTGTGAAATCTGGGACGCATGACGAGATTTTTACAAAGTTGATGATTGCCATCAAGCATCATTGCCACTACCGCGTGCCTCTCCCCACGCGCCAGAACTGGCCCGAACCCAAACCACGCAACTCATTATGTTTCATCTCTTTTCGAAAAAAAATGGCAATCTGAAGGACGACACCTTGTCCGGCCTGACCGTCGCCTTGGCCCTCGTTCCTGAGGCGATCGCCTTCTCATTCATCGCCGGAGTAGACCCGCTCGTCGGTCTCTGGGCTGCCGTGTTTATGGGATTCATCACCTCCGCTCTCGGTGGACGACCCGGAATGATCTCCGGAGCGACGGGAGCGATTGCTGTGGTGGCAGGCTCGGCCGTGATCTATGGCAATAACATTGCAGACGGGCTGGGACTTCAGTTTCTCTTTGCGGTCATCATGGTGGCCGGCGTTATCCAGATTCTCTTTGGTGTTTTGAAACTCGCCCGTTTCATCCGACTCGTCCCTCACCCAGTGATGATTGGATTTGTGAATGGACTCGCGGTGGTGATTGCCTTGGGGCAAATCGATTTCTTTAAAGCCGATGGCGTCTTTATGCAGGGAAATGCGCTTTACATTATGGTCGGGTTGATTGTGCTGACGATGTTGATTATTCAGTATTTACCCAAGTTGACGAAAGTCATTCCATCCACCCTCGCCGCCATTATCGTGGTGGGCCTCCTCTCTTACGTTGTGATGGATGCGCGCACCATCAGTGATATTCTCAAGGAGCAAACAGGAAGCGGGACCCTCAGCGGCAGTTTCCCACTCCCTCAGTGGCCGAGCGATATCGTCTGGGCCGATCACTGGCAGTTTATTCTTCAGACCGCCTTCTTCGTCGCCATGGTCGGTATTATCGAGTCGTTGATGACGCTTCAGCTCATCGATGAAATCACCGAGACCCGAGGCCAAGGTAACCGCGAAAGCGTTGCCCAGGGAGCAGCCAACTTTCTCTCCGGACTCTTCGGTGGCATGGGTGGTTGCGCCATGATAGGGCAGTCGCTGATCAATATGAAATCCGGCGGACGCGGACGTACCTCCGGCGTGGTCTCCGCCCTGGCCCTTCTCATCTTCATCATGGTGGGTGGCCCCGTGATTGTGCAGATCCCGATCGCGGCCCTCGTCGGCGTGATGTTCATGGTGGTGATCGGCACCTTCGAGTGGTCGACCTTCCGCAGCTTTGGCAAGATTGCCGCTTCGGAAATGCTCGTCATTCTCGCCGTGACCTTGGTGACTATTTTTGCTCATAACCTGGCACTTGCTGTCTTTGTCGGCGTCGTGCTCTCCGCCCTTGTTTTTGCTTGGGAAAGCTCAAAGCATATCACCGTCACCATGCACAAGGACACACCGGACGAGCGCATTTACGGCGTCGAAGGCATGCTCTACTTCGGCTCGGTGCGTGAGTTTGCAGATCGATTCCAAGCAAAGTCCGACGTGCCCAATATCGTCATCGACTTCGGAGAGGCCCGCGTCTGCGACCTCTCGGGACTGGAGTCGATCAATGCCCTTGGTGAGCGCTATCGTAATGCAGGGAAGACTCTAAAAATTCGCCACCTGTCGCCCGACTGCCGCCAAATGCTTGAACGTGCCGGCAAACTCGTGGATATCGAGGTGCTCCCCGATGACCCCCACTACTCGGTCGCTCGACTCAAGGGTGAGGACAGCAAGATCATCGAGAGTTGAAAATTGCCGAACTGATGTCGATCTTTGGCATCGCCCCTGTGAATCAAGCCGTTTTGAATAACTCGCTTTCCCATGGGATATCAGATTTTGAAGACGCCGTGCTGCATGAATCAGCCCTACAGGCGGATTCGTTTTCTAGCTGTGCAGTAGGCCGCGTTATTTTCTTTTGGCACCGACATGCCATGAAACTTACACCATGCTCGGATCATGGTGACTGCCTTTTTGCAGGATGCATTGAGAAGAAGGATCTGCCCAAGCCAAGCCCAGAAAACAACGATTTCAGTGTAAACGCTTTTACGTTTGTCGACCGCGACTTTATTAAGAAACTCGGATGGGATAAGAGATTCAAAAAGAAGTGCGGAAAAACCGGGTAGAAATTTTGTTTTTTTCACACATTTCAATACGTAATCTGCTCGGTTTTTCTAACGCTAAATTTCACGGTAAAGTGTCTTGATTTAGTGCCATTGCGCTCTAGTGGTAAAGATAAGCTCTCTTGAAAGATCAGCCTCTTAGCTTCGTATGGGTTTCTTGTATGAAGAAACTTTTCACTCTCCTCGCCGCCGCCTCACTGGTAACACCTCTCCTTTCTGCTGACGATTCAGGCTTCACAAGCTTGTTCGATGGCAAAACTCTCACAGGCTGGAGCCAGAAAAATGGCACCGCCACCTATGTGGCGAAAGACGGCAAGATCGTCGGCACCACCACCAAAGGTAGCCCGAACTCATTCCTCTGCACCGATAAGGAATACGGGGATTTTGAACTGACTTTCGAAGTGAAAGTCGATAACTCCCTGAACTCAGGCGTTCAAATCCGCTCCCAGACCAAAGGTGGCAAGCCGAGTGGTCGCGTCAATGGACCGCAGGTCGAAATCGAAGCCACGGGCATTAAAAATGGTGGCGAAGCAGGCTACATCTACGGCGAAGCCGCTGGTGGATGGCGCACACCGAAAGCAGATCTCAAACCCCATAAACATTTTAACGATGGCGAGTGGAATCAATACCGCATCGTCGCCAAGGGAGCCAACATCAAGGTCTGGATCAACGGCGCACTCGTCTCCGACCTCACCGACGAAGCTATTTATAAATCCCACCCGAAAGGGTTTCTCGGCCTTCAGGTCCACGGAGTCGGCAAGAGAGGGCCCTTTTCTGTCGCTTGGAAAAACATTAAGCTCAAGGAACTCAAATAATTTGAGAGTTTGAAACTAGGCTCTTGCCGCAGGCGAAGTATGAGATAGGATAGGCTTGCAGCCTTCCTTCGTACGTCGTCCTGATGGAGGAGAGGTTGCATGTCCTTCATTCTGTCTTTTTGTTTTTACTGGTTAAATCGCCAAATAAGACAGGTATTTCTTATTTGCATAATCCCTAGACAGGAGTCCGCCTAATGCAATCAGGCTGACGAAATGTAATCATCCTATTAAGGTCATTTACATCTCTCTCATTTCGGATCATACACATTTCGAAACAATTAACCTAACAGGTAATATAGACACCATGGCAGACCCAATCCTTAAGTTCGATATAGAGCAATCTAAAGAGAACGCGACACTGGAGGGGGTGACTAATACATTTGCAAAAGAGTTAGTCATCGCAATCTGCGGACCTGTGGGCTCTGCGCTTCACCACGTTGCGGAGAGGCTGCAACAACAACTAAATGACGTCTACGATTATGACGCCAATATCATAAAGCTCAGCGATTTTATTAAAAAACACCGTCGGAACAAGCGCACCCCACTCCCTGAAGATCAGCACGAAAAAACATGCTTGCTCATCGATGAGGGTGATTACCTTCGCGCGGAGCACGGCTCGAGCATTCTGGCTGAACTGGCGATCGGTGAGATTTCCATCAAAAGACACACAGAATCTGAAGGCAGCGCAGGCAAGGAACACCTACAACCGAAACGATTCTGCCACATCATCGATTCAATTAAGAACGACAGTGAGTTGAGTTTGCTCCGTGCCGTATACTCAAACCTACTTGTGACTGTTGGCGTATTTTCTCACAAAGATGAACGAGTTAAGAACCTCCAAGCTAGAGGAATGCAGGACGAGAAGATTTACCAACTGATCGACCGAGACTCGGGTGAAGAACTCAAATCGGGACAATCCGTTAAAGACACATTCCCAAAATGTGATTTTTTTCTGAACTGCGAAGGCGAAAATACAAATACCATTGATGGTAAGATTCAACGCCTTTTAAATATCGTTACAGGATCAAAAATCATAACTCCAACTGCGGGGGAGAGAAGTATGTATCATGCTTATTGCGCAGGCCTTAGCTCTGCCTGTCTTTCTCGGCAAGTTGGAGCCGCAGTCACCGGATTCTGATGGAAATTTGCTTAGCGTTGGCTGGAATGATGCGGGGCCTCTACACTGCAGAACACGAACCCGACAACCGCTGCATGAACTTGGAAGGTGGAAAATGCTTTAATGATAAGGAAAAGAAACTACTTGTGCTGGAAATAGTGCAGGCCCTCAAAGGTATTATTCCTGAAGTCAAGAAGGGTGCCGCCGAAAAAGCACTGGAGAAAAGTCGTGTAAAGCAACTTTTGGAATTCTCGCGCTCAGTTCATGCTGAAATGTATGCCATTCTGAATGCAGGAGCGGAACACTACGGGGGCAAAATACAGGGAGGTCAAATTTATGTAACAACCTACCCCTGCCACAATTGTGCGCGCCATATTATTGCAGCGGGAATCCATGACGTTTTTTTCATCGAACCTTACCCAAAAAGCTTAGCCCTGCACCTTCATGGCGATGCCATTACAGAAGATGTGAATAGCCAGAAGAAAGTGAGGATAGTCCCGTTCGAAGGTGTTGGCCCAGCGATGTTTGAGCGATTTTTCAAATATCCAGAAAGTGGAAGGAAAAATAAAGATGGGAAAATGATTTCCATTCCTGCCCGAGATGCTACACTGACCACCAGATTCTCCATTTGGTCACTCCCCCAGCTAGAGTCCAAAATTGTAACGTCTTTAACAGAAAAAAGCTTAATTACCGCCACTGATGAATAAAGATGTTACTACAGATAAACAGCTTAAGCTGGAAGGATTTGAGTTCGAGCTCGCATCTGAAGCTCAAGTGGATCCTTCTAATCTGATATATTTCTCCACCGCTAAAAAAGAGATTTCACAGGAAAAACGGGCGAAAGCCTTGGAGGCGATTGAGCGCCTCAGCGAAGAGCTCAAAGAGATGTAATATCTGGAGCAGAGTTCTAAGCCAGCCAACACCAGCGGCACGTAAAATACTGGGCAGATTAATTATTGCCGCTCTAGCTCGCGATATAATTACTTATTTTGAATAAGCCATTTGTTTAGAGTGGAGCAATTGGTGAGTTTTAAATTAATTCCCTGTCCCAAACCTTCACAAGTCCACGGAGTCGGTAAGAGGGGTGGTGGGGGCCTTTTCCGTCGCTTGGAAAAACATCAAACTCAAGGAACTTAAATAATTTGAGATTCAAGAGTCTAGAATCAAGACAGCAAACTTTCCTAAGAGGCTCTCGTGATGAGGGTCTCTTTTTTTGACTCACCTGTCTCATTATAAGCAGTTTAAACGGAAAATTGAAGTCAGCAAAAACTCGCCCGAGGGTTGACAAACCCCAATGATGCGCTAAGCACCCCCCGTGCTCATCATACGTAAACTTACCAAAATCCTAGGCGGACGCACTCTTTTTGAGGATGCGGACATGACGATTAACTGGGGCGAACGCGTCGCTCTCGTCGGGCCCAATGGCGCTGGCAAGTCCACGCTCTTTAAACAAATCCTCGGTGAAGATAAACCGGATGCCGGTAGTATCGACGTCGATGACTACGCAATTGTCGGTTATCTCGCCCAGGAAGCCGGCACGCCAAAAGATGAGACACTGCTTGAAATAGCCATCGGCATCACCCCTGAGCTCGTCAAAGCGATCGCTACCATGCGCGAGCACGAAGCCGCCGGCACCACGGATCACGCCGACCACCATGCCGCGCAAGACACCTTTGATGCCGCCAACGGCTACCAGCTTGAGCCCAAGGCCAAGAAAATCCTCGCGGGTCTTGGATTTGATCCCAAATCTTTTGATAAACCTGCTTCTGAGTTCTCCGGTGGGTGGGTGATGCGTGCCCACCTTGCCAGACTCCTAGTCATGGAGCCTGATCTCCTGATGCTGGATGAACCCACCAACCACCTTGACCTCACCGCCCTCGTTTGGCTGCAACGCTACCTTTCCAATTACCCAGGAGCCATCCTGATGATTTCGCACGACCGCGACTTCATGGACACCCTGATCGAGACCGTGTATGAGATCGATGAGGAAAAACTCATTTCCTACACCGGAAACTACACATCTTACCTCGAGCAGCGCAACAAACGCTACACCCAAAAAGTGCAGGCGTATCGGAACCAGAACAAAGAGATCGAACGCGTCCAGGAGTTTATCGACCGTTTCCGCTCAGTCACTTCCAAGGCCGCCCAGGTGCAGAGCCGGGTGAAGGTGCTTGAAAAAATGGAGCGACTTCCCAAGCCGATAGCCCCTCGCAAGGTGTTCCGTTTCAACTTCCCCCAGCCGAAGCGCTCGAACCAAAAAGTTGTCGAGCTAGAAAAAATCCACAAAGCTTACGGCGACAATGTTATTTACGAAAGCCTTGATCTCACCATCGAGCGTGGCGACCGCATGGTGCTTGTCGGTCCGAACGGCTCTGGTAAATCCACCCTGCTCAAGATCCTCGCCAAAACGCTCGAGTTTGAAAGCGGCGAGCGTAAATGCGGATACAACACCAGCATCGGATACTACTCCCAGCACCGCACCGAGTCGATGGATGAGTCGAACACCGTGATCGAAGAAGTCATGGCCAGTGGTGGCGACATGCGCGAGGACGAAGCCCGTTCCATCCTTGGCTCCTTCCTCTTCCGCCGTTCCGATGTGCATAAAAAAGTTCGCATCCTCTCTGGTGGTGAAAAATCACGACTCAACCTCGTGAAGTTCCTCGTCAATCCGCCAAACCTCCTGCTGATGGATGAGCCCACCACCCACCTCGATATCATCTCGATCGAGGCCCTTCTTCAGGCGCTTAAGCACTACGAAGGCACACTCGTCTTCATTTCCCACGATGTGCACTTCATCAAAAGCCTCGCTGAAGTCACCCTACACATTGATGCCGGTAAACTCACCCGCTACGCAGGTGGCTACGACTACTACCTCGAAAAAAGTGGTCTCGATGACTCCCGTGGAGCCGTGATCGCCTAATCCAGGAAGCATCGAGCGCTCAGGAGCGCCGAGCCCCAGCTCGGCGCATCTCTCAGCATCTCATGGTGCAGGCATCAGAATGGCTATTGAAAATCAATCTCAAACCGTGATCTAACATTTTAAGTTGAGCTTGATTCCGCCTCATGCTGTGACAGGTTCATGTCAACAGTGATGAAAGAACAAGCCGCTCACACCCCACCGCAGGGGGCACACGATCATGCTCATCAGCACGATCACGAGCACCACGATTGGAAGCCGCAGCTCCTCAGCGCTGCCATTTGTGGTGTTTTGGCCATCGCCGCTTTTATCGTGGGCTGTGATGGCGCTGACCCATCATCGAACCAACAAGCTCTATCCATAGGACTCTACCTCGCCGCCTTCATCAGCGGTGCGTGGTTCCCCGCACAGGAAGTTTGGGAACTTCTCCAGAAACGCATTGTCGATATCCATTTCCTGATGCTCGCCGTAGGGGTGGGTGCGGCCTCCACGGGTCACTGGGCTGAGGGCGCGATGCTGCTTTTCCTTTTTTCACTCAGCGGAGCCATGGAGGCTCTCGCGATGGCGCGCACCGAGCGGGAAATTCAAGGGCTGTTTAAAGATGCGCCTCAGGAATCCACCCAGATTGATTCCAAGGGCAACGAGTCACGGATAGACGTCGATGCCATCACAGCGGGCATGCACCTGCGCATTCGGCCTGGAGAGCAATTCCCCGTCGATGCCGAGGTGTTTGCCGGCAGTAGCTCAGCCGATGAATCTACTCTCACAGGCGAATCCGTTCCCGTGGACAAGTTTCCCGGCGACACCGTCTTCAGCGGCACGATGAACACCTGGGGGATTATCGAATGTGTTGCCAATCGTCCCGCCAGCGAAAGCTCTCTCGCCAGGATCATCACCCTGATCCAAGAGGCGCAGGAAAGTAAAGCTCCCTCGCAGCGGTTCACGGATCGCTTTGGTACTGGTTATACTTATGCGGTGTTAGGTTCTAGTGCGTTGATGTTTTTTATATGGTGGTTAGGATTTGGTGTCCCGGCATTTTCTGATCCCTCGGGTGAAACCTCCGCCTTCTACCGCGCCATGACCTTGCTTGTGGTGGCCTCTCCCTGCGCCTTGGTTCTTTCGATCCCGTCCGCAATTTTGGCGGGCATCGCCGCAGGTGCGCGCGGTGGAGTTTTGTTCCGTGGCGGCATCGCCATCGAGAAACTCGCTGAGATCACTCATGTTGCGATGGATAAAACCGGCACTCTCACGTCGGGCGAACTCGAAATAATAGGCGTAGAGTCATTTCCCGTAGGTCGTGAAGATGAGATTCTTAATACTGCCGCCGCTCTAGCGCATCAATCGACTCATCCACTTAGCCGATCCATCGTCCGCCACTGGCGCGCCGCACACCCAGAGGCTGAGCTTCCTGCCACAGCTGAGTTTAGCTCCCTCACCGGCATGGGTATTTCCGGAGAGGTCGAGGGCGAAAAAGTAGAACTCGGCCGACGCGATCTCTTCGACTCCACATGGGATCAAATGCCGGAGCTTCCCCTGGTAGGTGTCACGGAAACTCTCATTGGGGGAGGGGGGCTTCGTGGCCGCATTCTCCTCCGTGATCAGGTCCGACCCGAAAGCGCCACCCTTCTGAAAAAACTCTACGCTCTCGGCTTAAAAGTGACCATGCTCACGGGTGACCGTAAAGAGTCAGCGCAAAAAGTCGCTGATGAAATTAACCTCCGCGACTTTAAAGCCGAGCTTCACCCTGAGGGGAAAGTCGCCGCCATCTGTGGGTGGCGAGATCAAGGTGAACACGTGGCTATGATTGGCGATGGCGTTAACGATGCCCCTAGCCTAGCCGCGGCCGATGTCGCCGTGGGTATGGGGCTACGCGGCTCCGATGCCGTGCTGGAGCAAGCGGATGTTATCCTGATGCAGGATCGACTAGAAAACTTCCATTACGCCTTCACCCTGAGTCGTAAAGCCCGCCGCATCATTCGCCAGAACCTGGTTATTTCCCTCGGCGTCATCGTTATTCTCGTGCTCGGGGCCCTCAGCAGCATGCTTCCGCTCACCCTGGGTGTGATCGGTCACGAAGGCAGCACCGTCGTCGTTGTCCTCAACAGCCTGCGACTGCTTTTTCATCGGAAGAAATCCAGTTAGGTCAATCGGGATAAAATCCCCGGGAGGATGCCAAACCACGACCACGCACGGGTAGCGGCAACCACTTCCTCCTCATCGCTGAGACGATGAAAAATCCGCTTTTTTTCCAGCACCACACAGGCCAGCTCAGAGGCCTGCCGCTCGACGTTGACAGTCAGGATTTGAGCGAGAGCGGCAAGGGCTAACGAAGATAACACAATCGCTAAAATCCATCCCAAGTAAGCTTTAGCCGACACCACGGCGAAGGCTGATACCATCAAGGTGAAGATAGGAAACACATGCCCAAACCTGAGCGCCCAGCGGCGGCGGTCGAGCGCCTTCGGGTCCTGTAAGGATAACAGATACAATCCCACCCGCAGTGCGGCCTGACCATGGGCGTGGGCACTTTGCCCCTTCGCCACCTCAGTGGGCAGTCTCAACCAACGCTTCCCAATGATATCCGTGCCTGCCCAGACCCGAGTGGAGCGGGTGGTGACTTCTATTTTCACCTTGTCATGCCTAATGGAGACTAACATTTTTCGCGCTGTTTCCTCGGCAGAAATACCCAGCTTGATTTTCCGAGCCTTCCTCAGCGCACGGTCCGCATACACCTTCCGCAAGACCAGCGCGGAAAGAAGAACCAGCAGGGAGATGAAGATGAGAAGTCGGCGCATTTTTTAGGGAGAAGTAAAATGAAACTTTTAGCGCTTCGCGCTGGGCAGAGGGTCGTTCTTGAAGTGCTCGAGCTGTTTGTTGAGCTCGATGTAATTGGTGAGAACTTGACCTTCGCTGTGCGGGGCCCCTTGAGCGTGGGAGATGCTGGCGGCGATGGCTTTCTCTGACCACTCGATGGCCTTTTTACGATGGCCTTTGGCGAACCAGACTTCGGCCATGGTATCGAGGTAGGCGCCTTGGTGCGGGCGCAGGGTGGTGGCCGTCTTGGCATGGCGCATGGCGTCATCGAGCCGTAGCAGTGCCCTCGACGCAAGCCATGCGGCTGTGTTGTGCGAGTTGTGAGATTTCGGGTATGCTTTGCATGCCGCTGCTACGTGAAGGTAGTTGGTCTCAAACCATTGACGATACTGCTGATCCACTCCGGCATCGCGCAGACGAGGGAAAAAATCATCGGCCAGGGAGCCGCTGCCGGGATTGAGCTTCTGGCAGGAGTCGAGCAATGCCAGCGCTTCTTTGCGGCGACCGGTTTTCAGCAAAAACATGCCCTGATAGAAGTCGGCACGAAATCGGGAGTTGAGAACGAGCATGACACTGTTACGAAACTGAGAGAGCAGATTATACATTACGGCACCTTGATTACCCTTGCTACTACGCATGGGAAAGCTGGCGTAGATCTCGGCGATAGAGGCGGCCTTCTGCCATTGTTTTTTGTCGGGATCTTTCTGCCCTGGCCCGAGTCCGGCATTGGCCAGATAGACGAGAGATACATCGTAATCTGTGCTGCCGGGCTGAGCCATCATCGCTGTTTTTGTCCAAAGAGAAATAGCATCATCAACAAATCCAGCGTTAGAGAGGTTTAGGCCGATTTTATTGAGCTCCGAAACATTACCTATCGTTAGGAGGAGTGCGCGCGCCATCACATCCTGCGACTTTTCTTCATGATCGAGCTTGCGGAGAACTGAGGCCCATTTGACGAGATTGAAATAGTCTCCTGGGTTTGTTTCTTCGTGCGCCGCATAGAGAGGCTCCACTTTTTCCCATCGCTGAAACGTAGCATCCAGAAATAATTTTGTAGTTAGCCACTGGTTGTTGGCTTCCACGAGGTCATCGACCATCCGAGAGGCCGTGCCTACTTCGTGGCGTCTGATGGCAAAATTAAAGAGGGCTTCCTGGAGTTCTTTTTGATCCTTAATTGGCATGGTGGCCGCCTCTTTCAATAGGGACTGGTGCAAAGCTGCTGTTTGATGTTCTGGGTCGGCGATGAGACCGGATAGCCAAGCAAATTCACGCAGTGACTTGGCGAGGTCCTTCTCGTTCTTTTTTTGAAGCGTCTTCCAAAGGTTTTTTGAGGTCTTGCCGGTTCCTAAATATTTCACAATGGCGAGATCTGCCTTTCCATCATCATTACCACGCTGTTCGATCAGCTCAATGGCCTGTGGCCCGAGTTGATAGGCTGGCATCTTGGCGATGAGATCAAACCATTCATCAGAGCCATCTTCTTTAAGAGCCGTCATCATCGGCTCAATGACAGCCATGGCATGCTCTCCTTCGCCATGACGGACGAGAAATCCGGCCAAGGTAAGCAAGCGACCATAGAGGATCTTATCCTGGCTCTCAATGATCTGTGCGGTGAATTTTTTAACCCACTGAGTGTAGGGTGGCTTGGCATCTTCCGGGATGCCGAACTGGGCGAGGGCCCGCGCTGGAAACTCGGTGCCGTCATGATATTCAAAGGCGAAATCAACCTGAAATTTCTCGAGCGATGCTATCGCCTCGTTTTGAAATCCATTAGCGGCCAGGCAGCTGATCACACGCCCCGCCGTGTCCTCATCCACAGCCATGCGTGCTAGATCGCGTGCCAATTTCACGGCCTTTTTTTTGTCTCCAGCGAGTCGAGCGATCTGGATCTGACTGCTATGGCTCAGGATGTTGTCTTGCTGGCCTTGGTTGGTATGAAAATTCAGCCATGGCAGCGGATTGCCATCGAGCACCTGCAATGCGGCGACCAATTGAGAGCGATTTGCTTTTTTAGCCTCGCGGATGGAATCATCCAAGTCCCCATGGGCGCGATAGAGCGCCATGCGCCAGAGAGTTCCTTTTTCCCCCTGCATTGTTTTGGCCTTTTTGAGCTCTTCTTGAAACTTCCCTTGGCTACAGTAGAACCAGGCGCGAACGACCAAGGCTTGATCGTCATCACCACTGAGCTGAAGCACCTCAGCGGCAAGCTCCAAGTCGCCCGCCACCACAGCTTCTTGAGCGGCGCGCGATGCGGTGGCCTTAACGGTCTCTGATAACTTTTCCCGCACCGTGGGATCTTTCTCCAGCTGTGCCAGATGGAGCACTTGTTTCCACTGACCCAGCTCTTTGAGTTTTTTGAGAATGCTCACTTTGGTTTTTAGGTTCCCTCTCGAGTATTTGAGCACCAATGCCTTGACCTCCTCAGGACTATCAAAAAGCACTCCGGAGGTGATATACAGGACAAGTTCGCTGGCGCGATCCGAGGCCTCGGGGTCCGGGCCTGTGGCCGCTTTCCGCAAGGTGGGCAGCACCTCGGCACCGAGCTGCCACAGCGCTGTGGTTGCCTGTTGTCTGGTGGTGAATGATTCATCGCCGAGCGCGGTGATCATGGCGGCTATCTCATCCGCCGTTGGAGCATCAAACACCTCATTGACCTTGCCCTTATCCGCTACTTGAGCCCCATCGGTTTGGAGGTCTTCCTGGGGGTCAGCCAGAGTGGTGGGCCACGTCATGGCGAGAATAGCGACACAGGTCCCAATCTTGGAATTGATTTTCCGTTTGTTTTTCATTTTCCTCACGCTCGTTTCTACGTATGAATTCACCATGATATTAGATTATTTTTTCGGAGTGGTATTTTCAGAAGTGACCTTGAGCAACCATTTTGAAATATCATCAAAAATCTTATCCCGATCATGGTCATACATCAGCAGGTGATAGGAACCCAGGTAGAACTTCTTCGTTTTATCCGTCGTCTCCGGAAAGTGAGTGTAAAAATTCTCCACACTGGCTTCCGAAGTGAAAATATCTTTCCCTCCGTGGAGTAGCAGCAGCGGGCAGTCCACCGTGGCCGCTTGCTCGTCCAGCGAACCCGACATATTCCCCAGAGTGAGGAGAAGGCGCAAGGTGTAGCGTTTGATATACCACTCATTTTTGGCCGCCTGCTCTTCATGTATATCGTCTTCCGTCACCGTGGCCTTCTGACCATCGGATAGAGTTTCCAAGGAAATCCTGAGCTTGGGAAAAAGGGCGGCGGCGACACGGGCTAGGGTGTATTTCCATGGCGGCAATTGATCGTTCACATCCACAATCGGGGAAGAAAGCACCATAGCATCCGGCTTAGATTCCCCGGTGGGCGTATGATTGTAGGCATTCAGAACGATCATCGATCCCATACTCTCACCAAACCACACAATCTTAGCCTTCGGATGCAGCTGGCGGATCAGTCTGGTGAAGGTGTAGAGATCCCGATACCAGTCCTTGGGCCGGCGGATATCGCCCCGGCGTTGCCTCTCCGGATCCATTCCCTGCCCACGTGTCTCAGCGGCGTAGAGCGCGGTGTCTGGGCTGCTCTTCAGCAGGTGCTTCCCCAGATTTTCGTAATCGCCGGCATAACCGGAAATGCCATGCACTCCGATGATGACCGTTTGGATCTTTGCCGAGGCGCCCTCTCCCTCGGGCACCCATTTTTGATAGCCCAGATGATCACCATCAAAGGAGGTGTATTGGTTTTCTTCAAGTTTCGGGTGGTTTTTGACAGGGGAGTTCACATCAAGTTGAGTCGAGCAGGACGAGACCAGCACCGCCATGATCATCATGATCACAGGGATCAATAAGCGGGCCCCCGGACATAGGCATCGCTTGGGGGGGCTATCGGCAAAGGTATACAGCATCAGTCTCGTCGGAATATGACGCCTATTTCTTCCGATGGCAAGTCCCCATCCACACCCTCTACATGCGCATGCGTGTCGCTTAGTCTAGTTCCCCTAAAAATTGTCTGTCCCTTTTTAAAGAAAAAGTCGACATCGGGCGATTTGTTGTTATATTGACTTCGTTATGAGAACGAGCCGCTTCATTTCCCCTTCTGCCGAGAGGTCACCGGCGATCTATCACTGTATTTCCCGAGTGGTGGATCGGGATTTTAAGTTTGGGCGGATTGAGAGGGATGTGTTTGTGCGCATGATGCGTGAATACGAGGAGTTTTGTGATGTGCAGGTGTTGTCGTATTGCGTGATGAGTAACCATTTCCACGTCCTCATTGAGGTTCCGCCTAAGGTGAAGGGTGCTCCTGTTCCTATGTCTGATGAGGCGTTTCTTTCTAAAATAGAAAAATTCTATTCGCGCATGTATTTCCTCGATGTGAAGCAGATGTTGGAGCGCTTTCGGGACGGGGGATCCGATAAGGCAGCAGAGGAGCTGAAAGCGAAATATACCTGTCGGATGCATGATCTTTCTCTTTTTATGAAGGGGCTGAAGCAGCGTTTCACCCAGTGGTTTAACGGTCATCATGGTCGGCGCGGAACCTTGTGGGAAGGGCGGTTTAAAAGTGTGCTGGTGCAGAGTGGGTATGCTACTCGAGTGATGTCAGCCTACATCGATCTTAATCCCATTCGGGCTGGGATGGTTGAAAAACCAGAAGATTATCAATGGTGCTCTTATGGTGAGGCTCTTCGGCCCAAAAATAACAAAAAAGCTCGTGCTGGATTATGCCGTGTGATGCAAATGAATCAGGCCACGCATCAGCATTGTGATGATGCCGAGGTCCTTCTTCCCGATTGGACTAAAGGGGGGCGCGATCTAGGTGATGAGGATAGCGGGGTGGGAGCAATGTATCGGATGCTGCTGTTTGCGGACGGAGAGGAGGTCTTTGTAGAGCCGTGTGAAAGCGGAGAAAATGACCGGAAGGATATGAAATGCGTTCGAAAAGGGTTTAGCCGTAAACAGGTGAAACGCGTTCTGGCTCAAGGGGGAAAGCTGAGTTTGGGAGAAATCCTTCGCTGCAAAGTCCGCCACTTTAGCGATGGCATGACTTTTGGTAGTAAGGAGTTCGTGAATAAAACTTTCGAGCATGCTCGAGATCGGTTTGGAGAAAAACGCAAAGATGGCGCGCGACCAATGCGCGGTGTGGGTTGGTCAAAAAAAGAAACCCGTCTCTACTCAATGAGGCAGTTAGGGAAGAGTGGTCTTGGGTGATTCCGCTTCGCCTAGCTCTGCCGGTAGCTTTCAGGGCATTGTTTCAGGTCGGCACTTGATTTCTCATCCCATCCGTGGTTGGTTCCCTCTGTGTTACAAATTGTCTTCAACGAAATCAGCGCAGCAGAAATCTCCAGAATGGAAACGATGGATCAACTCGAGCTGC
>Ga0256845_1001613_pt1 | contig 17732 bp, 15 predicted proteins | sample RiftiametaG_FD_189101 | JGI IMG/M metagenome (GOLD analysis project Ga0256845, IMG submission 189101) | Tube worm associated microbial communities from hydrothermal vent at the East Pacific Rise, Pacific Ocean - Riftia | ecosystem: Host-associated > Annelida > Integument > Unclassified ...
CTCCTAATTTGCCAGAAGCTGAAAGGCTACTTGAAATGAGTATAAAAAAACATCAAACAACAGCCTCTAATCTGTCATCGTGGATGGAAAGCAATATACCTGAAGGATTCAGTATTTAGTCTTCCGGAAAATCAGGAAAATTTGCATTATCAATGTGGCCTTGGCTGGGAGATAACAGAGTCCCTCTGTTGACTATAACAGGGTGTATATTATCAAAATTATTATATTGTCTTTCAGGGTATCAGATCGGGCAAAGTGAGGCTTGGATATGCCTTTGCAGCGCATCTGTTTCAAACGAAACCTAAGCTGCAAAGGCATATCCAAGCCTCACTTCTTCCATTTATTTCCTCGTATAATAACCAGATATACAAAATTGTATATAGATATTTTGACTATATTACACTATTACACCTGTTAATCTTAAATTAATCTTAAAAATAATTTTTAACCGAGAATTGCTGGGTTTACAATAATTAAATAGACAAACACGATTACATAATATATTATATCTTGAATTTTTAAGGAGGATTTGATGACTACAAATTTTATTGATGGCAATGATGCAATCGCAGCAGGTGCAATCGCAGCAGGTTGTGATTTTTTTGCAGGATATCCTATTACCCCTGCAACCTCAATATATAATTATATGCTGAATGCTTTACCATTAAAGGGAGGTGTATGCCTTCAAGGAGAAGATGAAATTGCATCAATCGGTTATTGTATTGGAGCTGCCATGACCGGTAAAAAAGTTATGACTGCAACTTCAGGTCCTGGTATCAGCCTGTACAGTGAGAATATTTCATTTGCCATTGGAAGCGAAATTCCTCTTGTTATTGTAGATGTGCAAAGGCTCGGTCCATCAACAGGATCAGCAACTAAAGGGGCGGATGGTGATGTTAATTTTGTTCGTTATTGTAATAGTGGTGGTATACCTGTTTATGTTTTAGCTCCTTCAGATGTAAAAGATTGTTATTTATTAACTGCCCATGCATTTAATATCGCAGAAAAATTACGATGTCCAGTATTTGTGTTGTCAAATAAAGAGATTGCTTTAACTAAACAGAGTGTTGATTTAAACGTAATCAAATTACCTGCAATCATAAATAGAGATTACGCAATAGATACAGATCATTTTTTACCTTTTAAAACAGACTCTGATAATACACCTCCTCAGTTTTTGCCCATTGGAGCTGATACTCTAGTCAGGCAGACTTCCTCCACGCATGGTATCAATGGATATATCACAATTGACCCTGAAGAGATTTTAAATATTAATTCAAGACTTTCAAATAAAATAATAGACTCAATTGAAGAATTTGCATTTTATGAGGACCATATTAAAAAAGATAGTGATACTTTGATCATTACCTATGGAATTTCATCCTCTTCTGCAATCGAAGCCTATTATCTTGCAGAGAAAGATTCTAAAAGTATTTCTGTTTTAACTTTAAAAACTTTATGGCCTGTATGCGAAAACCTTATTAAAGAGAAAGCTGAAGATTTTAAGAATATACTGGTAATTGAGATGAATCAGGGACAATATATTAATGAAATCAAAAGAGTTTTGCCCGATAAGAATATTCAATTTCTTGGACGAATGAATGGAAGCTTAATAAAACCCCATGAAATTTTAAAGGCTATAAAATAATGAAAACTTTTATTAATAATGAACGTCCATTAGTATTCTGCCCTGGTTGTGCCCATGAAAAAGTTGTGCAGGCTTTGGATAAAGCACTGGTTAATATGGGAATAAAAAGTTCTGATGTTGTGATTGTGAGTGATATTGGCTGCTCAGGTCTTTTTGATACGTTTTTTAATACCCATGCTTTTCATGGTCTTCACGGAAGGGCATTAACATATGCTTTTGGTATTAAAATGGCACGACCTGATCTTAAGGTTATCGTTACCATGGGAGATGGCGGACTTGGGATAGGCGGAGCACATTTTATTAATACAATTAGAAAAAATATTGATCTTACATTACTTATATTAAATAATTTTAATTATGGAATGACTGGAGGTCAAGCATCTTCAACCTCTCCTGAGAATGCTGTTTTAAGCTCGGGCTTTTTAAATAAAATCGATAACCCTATTGACCCTTGCATGCTTGCTAAAGGTGCTGGTGGACAGTACATTGAAAGACTTTCCTGCTATCAAAATGATCTTGCAATCAAACTTGAAAAAGCAATTGATTTTAATGGATTTTCCATGGTTGATATCATGGGAATATGCACGGGAAGATATACAAAGAGTAATAAAATTCTTCCAAAAGATATTGATATAATGATCAGCAATATGCCAAAATTTGAAGGCATATCTTCTATGGATGGTTGTGGCGTGAGCCAGGATGTTACTCCTCCTAGTATGGATTATAGTGAAAAGTATTTTATAGAATCAAAAAAACAAAAATCAGCAAATGATTTGAAAATAATTGACAAACAATTTACACAATTATTTGCAGGCAGAAAAGAAATAATCCTTTTAGGCGGCGCAGGTCAACGGATCATAACAGCTGGTGAATTATTGACCATTGCAGGTATTACGTCGGGTCTGCATGGAACCCAGAAAAGTGATTATCCGATTACTGTATTACGCGGGCATTCAGTGACAGAAATTGTGTTACAGGATAGAGAAGTGCACTTTTCCGGTATTGAATCTCCTGATATCATCATTGCTATTTCAGAACAAGGCGTTAAAAGACGTAAGGATCTGTTTGAGAATTTATCAGATCAAACTTTAATTATTAAAGCAAAAGATATTAAAATAGATGGGTTGGATTCAACTAATTTACATATTCTCAATATTGATTTTAAACAATTAAAAATAAAATCATCGGATCGAGCTTTAGGAGCATTAGCAATCCTTGCTCTGCAAGGAGATATTATAGATATGGATATGTTGAAAAAAGCAATAGAAATCCAATTTAAAGACAAAACAAAGATAATTAATCTGTCTTTTGATATTCTTAATAAAATTAGAAAATCAGTATAAAATTTGACTTAAAAAGAGTTTTGTCCTGTCGTTTTGCGGATTGTTAAAAAATTCTTCAGGCTCATTTTCTTCTATTATTTCTCCTTCATCCATAAATAGGACTCTATGGGCAACACTCTTTGCAAAACCCATCTCATGAGTCACAACAATCATGGTCATTCCATCCTGAGCAAGGCTGATCATGACATCAAGAACCTCTTTTACCATTTCAGGATCAAGGGCAGATGTGGGTTCGTCAAACAGCATTATATTAGGTTTCATGCAAAGACTTCTTGCTATTGCAACTCTTTGCTGTTGACCACCTGATAATTGACCTGGAAATTTTGCAGCCTGTTCTGCAATCTGAACTTTTTCAAGGTAATACATGCCAATCTCTTCAGCTTCTTTTTTAGGAGTTTTTCTAACCCAGACAGGTCCGATGGTTAAATTTTCAAGAATAGTCAGATGGGGGAAAAGATTAAAATGCTGAAAAACCATACCGACCTCGGATCTGACTTTTTCAATATTTTTAAGATCTTTAGTCAGTTCAATTCCATCGACAATGATTTTACCTTTCTGGTGTTCCTCAAGTCTGTTAATACATCTTATCAATGTGGATTTGCCAGACCCTGAAGGTCCACAGACTACAATGCGCTCACTTTTTTTAACATTAAGATTAATGTTATTTAAAACATGAAAATCACCATACCATTTGTGCATATTGATAATTTCAATAACAGATTTTTGTTTTGAAATATCAATTTTCTGATCTTTTTCTTGATTCATAAATTGTCGCTTTATTTTATTAATAAAAGTTGTTAAAAATATTTATAAACTCGTATCAAGTTCGTTTTCAAGTTTTCTACTATAATTTGACATGAAAAAGCAGCATATAAAATATATTAAGGCTATAAAAATATAAGCTTCTGCAGAAAATCCCATCCATTTTGGTTCTGATAATGTTGCTTGAGTAGTTTTTAATAAATCATATAGTCCAATAATAACAACAAGGGACGTATCCTTAAAAGCAGAGATTAAAACACTTACAGATGGAGGAATTACAATTTTTAATGCCTGGGGTAAAATTATCAATCTCATGGTCTGGGGATAATTTAATCCAATGGAATCAGCTGCTTCAAATTGACCCTTGCTCATTCCCTGCAATCCACCTCTTACAACCTCTGCAATATATGCGGCTGTAAATAAAATAATTGCAACCTGAGCCCTTAAAATACCGTTAATTGAGACTCCTTCAGGTAGAAATAATGGGAAAACAACAGAAGACATAAACAATAGACTTATGAGAGGTACTCCACGAATAAGTTCAATATAAAATACAGAAAAAGTTTTAATAACAGGCATTCTAGACTGCCTCCCAAGAGCTAAAACAATACCTAGAGGATAAGCTGCAGTCAGACCAAAAACAGATAATAAAAGCGTGAGAATTATCCCACCCCATTTTTCAATATCCACAGGTTCAAGACCAAAGATTCCACCTCTTAGTAAAACTCCCATAATGATTAAGCCTGCAATCCAGCTATAGCCTAGAATTTTATTCCAATAATTTCGATTTCTACTGATAACAAGTAAAATAATCAGCAGGAATATGGCAGTGATAGGGCGCCACAAAATATTTTGAGGATAGAATCCAAATAGTATTATTTTGTAATTACTTGTAATTATGGACCAGCATGCACCGTTAATTTCCCGGCAATTAGCGTCAGGTGCCCAGCAGCTGTCAATAAAAGCCCAATTTAAAAATGGAATAATTGAAAACCATAAAATGCTTAGAATAATTAAGGTAAGAAATGTATTAAAAGGGCTACTGAATAAATTGCCTTTTATCCATCCTATTATTCCAATATTTGTGATTGGAGGCTTTATTATTGTTTTATTATTGGTAGTAAAATTTGAATCCATATAAACCTGTTTTGTTTTTAAATAATCATCTTTCTATTATAGCCATTTTGTTATTATACCAGTTCATAAAAGCTGAAGTAGATAAACTGAAAATAAGATAAACAATCATAATTAACATAACGCCTTCAATTGCTTGTCCTGTTTGATTGATAGCTGTACCTGCAACAGAAACAAAATCAGCATACCCAATGGCAACAGCTAAAGAGCTGTTTTTAATTAAATTAAGCATCTGACTTGTTAATGGTGGAATAATAACTCTTAAAGCCTGGGGTAATATTATAAGGTTTAAAACCTGACCGGGTTTTAAGCCAATAGCCATTGCAGCTTCTGTCTGACCCTTGTTAACAGATTGGATTCCTGCCCTGACAACCTCTGCCACAAAAGCTGCCGTGTACAATACAAGACCTAAAAGCAAAGCTGCAAATTCAGGAGTGATTGTAAATCCACCTTTAAAGTTGAACCCATCTAAAACCGGAATATCCATTTCTGTCGGAGTTCCACCAATTAGCCAGCAGATAAAAGGCAATGCGATTATTAATAATATGGAAAAAGAAAAAAGTGGAAATTGTTGTCCTGAAATATTTTGTCTTTTTTTAGCCCAGTTTTTGACAAGGAATATAATAATAACAGCAATAATAACAGCAATAGCCATATATTTATAAACAGGATTTGTTTGTGGAATAGCAAAAATCAATCCTCTGTTACATAAAAATAAACCTTTAAAGGGGCTTAGAGCAGATCTTGGAGATGGTAACATCTCATAAAAAAAAGCATACCAGAAAAAAAGTTGTAAAAGGACCGGGATATCCTGAAATAATTCAATATATCCAGCTGCGCATTTGCTGACAAGCCAGTTTTTGGATAATCTTGCAATACCGATTAATGTTCCCAGAATTACAGTTAGTATAACTCCTATGAATGACACTAATAAGGTGTTTAAAAATCCGACTAACAATGCTCTAATATATGTGTCAGCAGCAGAATAATCTATTAAGGATTCACCTATTTCAAAAGATGCTTCATGGGTGAGAAATCCAAATCCGGTTGCAATGGACTGACTTTTCAGATTAGCCATTGTATTTGAAACAAGGTACCAGGCAACAAAAGCAAATAAACAAGCAACACCGATCTGGTAAATTATAGATCTTTTGTCAGGATCGTACCAGAACGATATATGTTCTGAATTTTTATTATAATTGATAGATTTATTCATCGGCCTTTTTTTCTGTTATTTTTAAAAAACTTAAAAAAAGTATGGTGCAATATTAATTGCACCATACTAAAATATCAATTAATTATTTAAATGGAGGAGAATACATTAGACCACCATTAGTCCAAAGTGCATTAAGCCCTCTTTTGATTCCAAGCTGGGTATTTACACCAACATTTCTTTCAAACACTTCGCCATAATTCCCAAGTGTTTTAACAATTTTGTAGGCAAAGTCTTCGCTTAGACCAAGAGCCTTGCCATTGCCTTTAGTAACACCTAAAAATCTTTTGATTTTCGGATTAGTACTTTTTAACATTTTATCAACGTTTTTAGAAGTAATACCAAGCTCTTCAGCGTTAATTAAAGCAAGTACTGAATAATTAACAATATCTTTCCATTTATTGTCACCATGTCTTACTGCAGGGGCAAGAGGTTCTTTTGAAATTATTTCAGGAAGGATCATATAATCCTTAGGATTAGGAGCAACTGCACGTTGTCCTGCAAGTTGTGATGCATCAGAAGTTAAACAATCACAACGACCTGCAAAAAAAGCTTTGTTTAATTCAGCTGTGTTTTCAATAACAACAGGTTTCATCTTCATTCCATTAGTTCTAAAATAATCAGCAACATTCAATTCTGTAGTTGTACCGGGAAGAACACAAACTGTTGCACCATCAAGTTCCTTTGCGCTTTTAACACCAAGTTTTTTTGGGACTAAGAAACCTTGACCATCGTAGTAATTTACAACACAGAAATCAAGACCAAGAGCTGTATCGCGGCTTAAAGTCTGAGTACAATTTCTAAATAGCATATCAATTTCACCAGACTGCAGTGCAGTAAATCTTGTTTTAGCAGTTAAAGGAGTGAACTTTAATTTGTCAGGACTACCAAATACTGCAACGGAAACAGCCCTTGCACAATCTACATCAAGACCCTTCCATACGCCTTTATCATCAGCTTTCCCAAAACCAAATACAGAACCATTAACACCAACTTGAATAAATCCTTTTGCTTTAACATCTTCAAGCGTTCCAGCCATTGATATAGCTGCAAACATCAAAATTGTAATACAAATAATACTAAATTTAGCAATTTTCATACTTAAATTCCCCCTAAAAGTTTATAAACATTAATTTTTTTTAAATGAATATAGCGAATATCCATTCATTAATAATAAAAAAAAATAAATTCATCTAATCTGCATACCACAATGCAAATAATTTGCATAGAATATTTTATATATAAGTTTGAATGAAAATTAAAAATAAATTAAATATTGTTGATTGAAATATTTGTTAAACAATAGTAAATATAGATCATAAATATATTCCATTTAAGAAAGAAAATTAATATGTGTGCAATTGCTAATACTTTAAGAGAACCTGTAAACTCTATTTCCCATGCGGTTGGAGCAATTGCATCTTTGATAGGGCTGATTTTATTAATTGTTTTTGCAGTATTAAAAGGTACGCCATGGCATATTGTTTCTTTTACTATTTTTGGATTAACCCTTGTTTTGATGTTTACATCAAGCTCTTTTTATCACGGGTTAAAAATTTCCCCGGAAAAAATTGCAATTTTCCGGCGTATTGATCATATAATGATTTTTTTATTAATTGCAGGAACATATACTCCTATTTGTCTTGTCCCTTTAAGGGGACCTTGGGGATTTACTATTTTGGGGATTGTCTGGGGAATAGCCTTTGCCGGTATTATAATTAAAATCTGGTTTATGGATGTCCCAAGATGGATTTCAACTTTACTTTATTTGATAATGGGATGGGTCTGCCTTGTTGCAGTATATCCTATTATTACTTCTATACAACCTGCGGGTATAGCATGGCTTGTTGCCGGAGGATTGTTTTACAGCCTTGGAGCTTTAATCTATTCCTTGAAAAAACCAGATCCTTTGCCTTTGGTTTTTGGCTTTCATGAAATATGGCATATCTTTGTGATATTTGGGAGCTTTTGTCATTTCTGGCTTGTTTTTAAATATTTGCTTGCTATTTAATTATGTTTAGTAATTTTCTTTATTTTCTTTGTGCTCTAATATTATATACAACATGCTATTATCCTGAAGGAGTTTATACTCCACCTGATCATTCTTTATTATATGCTTTTATAAGTATTTTATTTTTTATAAGTCTATGCCGTATTTCATTTAAGAGACTGTTAAAAAAAGCAGATTTTAATAAATTCAAACTTGATAATGCCATTAATGCGTATATTACAAAATTTTCAATTTTTGCTCTGGTAATTTATAGTTCTGATCTTTATTATTTTAGATTAAAATTATTTCTTGACGATTATAAAATTTTTCATATTTTCCCAACACTTGAAGCAATAATATTTTTATTAATATTTTTATTTTATCTTATTATAATTTGGGACTCAGCATGGATTTGTCAAAAACAATTTTTCCCAAAATCTGTAAAAAGGCAAGATTATATTATATCTAATATTTCATTTTCTCTGCCTGCATTGATTCCATGGTTTTTATTATCTATTATTGCAGATTTTATACAAATATTACCATTTAAATTTCTTTCTGATTTTTTATCAAATCCTGTTGGCGAAATTCTTTATATTCTTATTTTTTTGATGTTTATGGCTGTTTTCGGGCCTTTTTTAATAAAAAAAATGTGGAGGTGCAAACCCCTTGATCAAGGTCATGCAAGGGAAGTAATAAATCAATTATCCATTAAAACAAATTTTAAATATACTGATATCCTGAAATGGGATCTTTTTGGAGGTACCATGATAACTGCCGGTATCATGGGATTGTGGAGCAAATTTAGATATCTTCTTGTAACTCCGGCATTAATTGGGCTCCTTGATGATAAAGAAATCGAATCTGTTATCTCCCATGAGATTGGACATGTTAAAAAAAAGCATCTGTATTTTTATATTTTCTTTTTTATAGTGTATATGGTTTGTGTTTATTTTCTTTTTGATCCTTTGATGCTTTTAATTTATTCTTCAAGTTTTATTTATAAATCAGCATTATATTTTGATATCAGCCATGATAGTATAAATTCTATAGTTTTCAGCCTGGTTCTGATTTCTGTTTTTTTATTATATTTTCGATATGTCTTTGGTTATTTTATGCGCAATTTTGAACGACAGGCAGATGCCTTTGTTTTTTCTATTATGGGTGATGTAAAAGGGCTTATTTCAACATTTAAAAAGATTGTCACTTATAGCGGGCAATCACCTGATAAACCTAATTGGCACCATTTTAATATTTCTGAAAGAATTAATTTTTTACAACAATGTGAAATCGATAATTCAAAAATTAAAATCCATGATAAAAAAATACTAAAAATGATGATGGGGTTTATCTTTATATTTATTGTTATTTGTATTGCAGGATATTCAATGAATTATGGAAAACTCAGTAAATATTTAAATAAATATATTGCCCAAAACGTTTTAAATCAGGGATTTAGGATAACTCGGGATAATTACAGACTGTATGAGATGCTTGGCGATTATAGTTATAATATACAAAATTATGCAGATGCAGAACTTGCGTGGCAAAACACATTAAAACTTGATCCGGATAATTTACATGCATTAAATAATCTTGCATGGCTTTATGCAACATGTGAAGATGTTAAATTTATCAATAAATATAAAGCTTATAAATTATCTTTAAAAGCTGTTAAAATAGACAGGGCTGCATTTATTTTAGATACCTATGCTGAGGCATGTTTTTTAAATGGCTATTGCAAAAGAGCAATTAGTGCATCACAAGAAGCTTTATCGATTTCAGATAAAAAAAAGAAAGAATATTATAAAAATCAATATCTGAAATTCAAACAAAAATGTGGCAATTAACTCTAATCTTTAAGCCTTTTTCTGTTTTTAATAAATTTCATGAATGAAAAAAAATTTAGAAAAAATCTCCGCCAGCTATCTGGTGATTTCCATATCATGGTAAAATATCCCAAAATAACTTTTGGTCTCATAAAATGCGATCTATAAAAATCAATAAATAATATATCAAGTTTTTCTTTTGTAATTCCATTGGGTACAAAAAGAAATTGCATACAATCCATTTTTGCCCAGTTCTCTTTAAAACTGCCTATCAGAGCTCCTTTTTTAATTTGCTGGTAGATGGGGGAACCCGGGAAAGGAGTGAATTTCGCAAGATTAAAATCATCAAGGGGTAAAGAATAGACATATTTTTTGCTTTTTTCAATGCTTTTTTCCGTCTCTCCTGGAAGCCCCATCATTAAGAGACCTTTGACGCGGATTCCAGCATTTTTGATCAATAAAATTTTTTCTTTTAACATTTTAAGATCAGCATTTTGTCTGTGCTGTGCCAGAAGATCTTCATCTCCTGTCTCAATACCTAAGCTTATCATCCAGCATCCTGCTTTTTTCATGGCAATAACAAGTTCTTGATCAAGGTGTTCTGCTCTTGCTGCACAATTAAAACTCATTTTAAGATCGCCTGAAATCATAAGGTCACAGAATTTAATAACCCGTTTTTTATGAAAGGTAAATTGATCATCATAAAAGTTTACATGCTTGATTCCAAATTTATGGTTCAAATATTTAAAATGATCATAAAGATATTGAGCACTATTAAATCTAAAGCTTTTCCGAAATACTGATCTGTCACAATAACTGCATGAATATGGGCAGCCCCTGCTTGATATACAGCTTGAATGTGGAGTCTTTGGATAATTAAAAATAGGAAGTTTATATTTTTCAGGATATCCCTCAAGTTTTTCATAGGCTGGAAAAGGCAGAGTATCAAGATCAAGCAGCTCTTTTCTGTATCCTGTGAAAACAATCTGCCCTGTTTTATCTCTATAAACTATATTTTTAATTTTTGAAAGATTAGTACACTTGGAATGGATCAATTCCGTCAGTGTCTGTTCACCGTCTCCCACAACAATATAATCAACAGCGTCAAAATTTTTGAGCACAGAATCTTTTAAGGCAGAAACATGGGCACCACCAAAAACAACTTTTATATCAGGAATAATGGATTTTGCAAGTTCTGCAAGACGGATTCCATCTAAAAAAGTGGAAGTGGAGCAGGAAAAGCCTATAAATTTAGGGGTTTCTGTTTTAAGATAATTAATTATCTTTGTATCAGCATTGGGGTGAGCATAACAATCAATAATATCACTTTTAATCTCATTTTTTGCAAGGTAAGCACTGATGCTTGCAATTCCCAAAGGAGGAGTGATGTTTGCAATTCTTGAAATATCACTGTCTGCTTTTTCAGACTTGTATCCAAGTGGGTGTATTAATAAAATTTTATTTTGATTTATCATAGTTTTATTTTTTTTCTAAAGCTGCGCTTTGTTTTAGGATTATATCTACGATATGTTCCATCTTTAATCTCTTTTTGTATAACCTTATAAAAAAGAGAACCCATTTTGGTCTGTTGCCCCCCGTCTGCATAAAAGGTTTTCCAGGCAAGGTCATACATGGAAAGAAGTCTTTCAGGGGATATTCGTTTGGGTTTAAAGACTACATTGTCGCAGGAATATTTTGTCCAGTCATTGTGAAGGATTCTACCCTGTTTTTCAAATTTTCTTCTGATGGGACTTTCAGGGAATGGCGTAAGTATTGTGAATTCAGCCATATCAAGATTTATTTCCATTAAAAAATCAATTAATCGTTTAATATAATCTTCATCCTGTTCATCAGTTCCCAAAAGAATTGTCCCCTCAACACCAATACCATGGTCATGGAGGCGTTTGATTCTGTCTTTAATTACTTCAGAAGTATCTACAATTGCCTGATAAACATACCAGCATCCAGCATCAGCAGCAAGTTTTAAAGCATCATCATCATAAATTATCGGATGGGAAACCCATTTTTTCTTTAAGGGTATCATTTCCCTAAACAAATCCATTACCCATTGTTTATCCTGGGCAAGGGAATTATCCACAATAAATAGCCTATTGTTTTTAATGCCTGCCATTTCTTTAATCACTGTGTCAATGGGTCGAGGTCGGAAAGTACTCCCTCCAAGGAAATTATTGCAACAGGGGAAGCAATTAAACCTGCACCCGCGAGAGGCATGGACAAGGTCAACCATTTGTATGCCTCGATAGGCATAAAGATCTTTGTCTAAGATATCTCGTCTTGCTGATCCAATACTATTGGTATCAGGGTGGTCATGCATATAATTATAAACTTTTTTAAGTTGATTATTCTTAAAATCTTCGAGCATTTTTGTAAGTCTGCCATCTTCGACTTCCCCTAAAAAAACTGAATCAGCATGTTCCATAACCTCTTGAGAATGAAGCATTACAGCAATGCCACCAAAAATAACACGGATGCCATCCTGCCGATATCGATCGGCAATTTCAAAAGCTCTCGGGATCTGACAGGAAAGCAGAACTGAAATCGCAACAATATCATAGGATGTATCATATTCAAGAGTCTGTACATTCTCATCAAAGAAATGAAGATCAACATAGTCAGGTAAAGCAGCGGAAAAAACAACTGGTGCATGGGGTGGAAGATGAAAAACAGTCTGATGTCTGAGTTTTTTCCATTCTGGAAATATGAGTTGCATTTTCATGATACTAATGTGTCCTTAAATTTAAAGGTTTTGTTTTTTATACAAACTTGAGCAAGATCAAGAAGGGTTTCTATTATCATGTTATCATAAATAATATTGCCATTTATATCTTCTGTAATTGAACCATATGTGAATTGATTTCCAAGTTTACCTAAGGTTAAAAACAAGCTTCCTGAAAATATACTGGAAGGGTCAACCTTAACCACATTGTGATTGCCTGTATTGCAGATACCGCAGATGATAATGTCTGATTCACTGGATGCAAGGATATCAAAACCCATTTTCAGACCGGTCATGCCATTAACAGAATCTTCATTAATAATGAAATTTTCTCCAATTGTTTTAAGATAAATTGAGATTTCTCCAAGAAATGTATTGGGAAGAGTATATGCAAAAAGGGAAGGGCTTGCATTTTTTCCATTCTCATATTTAATAGTATCTGCAAAATTAATATCTGTATCAATACATCCTGAATATGTTGAAGCTATGATTGGTGTATTGTAAGTTATGTCTGTATTATTAAATTCACTGTATTTTAATTTAGTATTAATTAATCCGGCATCTTTATACGCATAATAAATACCTGCAAAGCCGATTTTTGAAAAAAAATCCATTCTTCCAAAAGGTTTATAGGGTTTATGCAAAAAATCTTTTCTGGTTATAGGCTTAAGCTCACCTGGTTCAGGGTCAAAATAATCACATTCTTTTCCACAACCCGATGCAAAAGGAGTCATAAAACCAATGCCATTTATATAATAATTCATTAACAGATTTCCCTTTTTAAAATTAAAGCGGCATTGGTACCACCAAAACCTGAGTTTGTGCTCATTAGATAATCACTTGAGATGTCGATATTTTCAGGGCTTATGGATTTTTCTGCTTCAGGTTCTGGACTTGAGAGACCATAGGTTCCGGGTAGAATTTTTTCTTTGAGCATTAATGTTGCAAGTGCAGCTTCAATACCACCGGCACCCCCAAGGCAATGCCCAATTGATCCCTTTATTGAATTGACCGGGATTGTCAGGTCTTTAAAAATATGATTAAATGCTTTTATCTCCATTAAATCATTATAAATAGTTCCGGTGCCATGGGCATTAATTGCTCCTATGGATTCAGGGGTGACATTTGCTGTATTCAGGGCTTTTTCTATAGCTAATATTAGTCCTCGACCATCTTTTGCAGGAGCTGTGATATGTGTTGCATCATTTGCAATACCAAATCCTGCAATCATGGTATTGCATTGAAAGGAATGTTTTTTTGCAATATCCTCGCTAACAAGAAGTATTGCAGCGCCTCCCTCTCCAAGGGTTAGTCCGTCTCGTATAATATCAAAAGGTTTGCTATATGAATTTGACAGGGCATTAAGACAGGAAAAACCTGAAAAAACAAATTCACTGACAATATCAGCACAAATTATTAAAACAGAATCAGCTCTATTATTAATAATCATTTGTGCCCCTTTTATAATGGCAATGGTCGAAGAGGCGCATGCCGAACTTATATTGATCCCAGATCCTGAAAGATTGAGTTTGTCTATTATATAATTTGGTATATCTCCGGGTAATAAATAATTATTCTTTTTTCCAAGCAGATCAATACATGCTTTAGTTGTTGCTGTGATTACTCTGGTATTGTCCGGGATATCTTTAATCGGTTCTAAAATCAAATCAATAAGATTTAAAAAAGAGCTTTTATTGTCTGATGATTCAATATTATCAATACAGGCAGCATATTGAGTTTTATAATTTTTTGTATCAAATCGATTAATTTTTTTTATACCTGATTTGTGTTGTAACAATGATTGAAAAGTTAAATCCAGATTTTTCCCAACTGAAGATATTGCACTGGCATGCCCAATTAGCACTTTTTTCATTTAAATTCACCTTTTTTCCACATATCACAGAAATTTTTGTAATATTCAGGCTGGGTTAAAAATAATTGATAATCGGGATTTAAGAGCATTTGAATTACATAGCCGGTTGCTGCAATGGTATTATCTTGTTTTTTAATTATATATTCTGTTTGTATTTTGGAAGCATCAGTATAATGTAAAATACATTCTATATTTATTTCTTCTCTGAAAAAAACAGGGGAAAGAAAATCAATATGAATTTTTTTTAAAGGTGCCAGGATATTATTACTATAAAGGTCTAGATATCCTAATTTAAATTTTTCACCAAGGGCAACCCTTGCATCTTCAAAATAGCTTGCAAACCTGCCATGCCACGCAATCCCCATAGAATCAATTTCTTCAAACCTGGTAATGGTCTTTACTTTTGCCCTTAAAGGTGCAGGAACATTTTGAATTTGTTTAAAATATGGTTTTTTCATAAAATATTAAGCAACTCCACCATTTACTCCAATGATTTGTCCTGTGATATATGAGGCTTTATCAGAACAGAGAAAACCCACTAATGAGCTGACTTCTTCAACCTTTCCAAGTCTTGCGCCGGGAATCATTTTTGTGATTTCTTCTATGGGCATTCCTTGAATCATTTCAGTATCAATAAACCCCGGTGCCACAGCATTGACTGTAATATTTCTTCTTGCAACTTCTTTTGCCAATGCTTTTGTTGCACCAATAATCCCTGCCTTTGCAGCAGAATAATTCACTTGTCCTGCATTCCCAACTTGACCTGCAGTTGATGAAATATTTACAATCCGTCCAAAACGTTTAGTAATCATATTTTTAACAATTAATTTTGAAACATTAAAAAATGAGGCAAGATTTGTATCCAGAACATTTTTCCAGTCAGGTTCCTGCATCCATGCCATGAGTTTATCATTTCTTATACCTGCGTTATTCACAAGGATATCAATCCTGCCATGGGCATCAAGTATGGATTGAACATTTTTTTCAGACATGGCTGCATCACTTACATCAAATTTTATAATCTTGGCATTTCCGCCTGTGCTCTCAATTAATTTACAGGTTTTCAAAGCTGATTTTTCATCCCTTAGAAAATTAACATATACAAGTCGTGCTTTTGTGCCAAGTTCTATTGCAATTGCACGCCCTATACCACGGCTTGCCCCTGTAACCAATACTATTTGTTCAAAGCTTTTATCCATATTAGATATCTCCGGTTATTTCAAGTTCTTTTTATTTTATCACTAAGTGTTTTTTCTATTGAGTCAACTATTAAAAAATTCTTTGGGACTTTATAAGAATCAATTTTCTTGAGACAATATTTTTTTAATTCTAAAATATTTAATTTTTCTTTATTAAAAAGAACCATTTCAGCAATGGGAAGTTGTCCGTATAAATCATGGTTTACACCATATACCCTGACTTCTTTAATGTTTTCATGGTTTAGCAGAACTTTTTCTACTTCTTCAGGAAATATTTTCATCCCGGCAAAATTTATTAAATTTTTTGTTCTGCCTGTAATAAAAAGGTAAGAATCTTTTAAATATCCAATGTCGCCTGTATTAAACCATTGATCCCTTTTTTTCCAGGGAGATGTATACGCATAATACATACCTTTACCCTTTAAAAAAATTGTACCCTGACCTTTATTGTCAGTATCCTGTAATTTTAATTCATAGGAAGGTAAAAGTTTTCCCACGGAGCATATAAAATCTTCATTAAAATTATCATTAATAAACGGGAGTCCAACTTCGATAATGCCATAGGCCTGGCTAAGATGAATTTTAAATTTATTAAAAAATTCCTTATCTGTCTGCCTGTTTAATGATACAGCTGTGACCACAGCCATCCTGACATTGGATAATAAAGATGACGAAATGTCTTTATGGTTTGCAAGTAAATTATAATGGAATGGTGAAGCATATAAAAAACTTGGTTTGTTTTTTTTAAAATAATCAAGGATACCTGAAGGAAAATTATCCTGGGATAAGACAATATGGGCTCCTTTTTGTAAAAAGAGGAGTATACTTACAACAAAATGAAAACTCATGGATAAAAACCAGCCAATAGTATCATCAGAAGATATTTTAAGCCTTATATTGGCAGCAGCAGTTCTGTCAATTATTGCCTGATGGGTTAATAAAACGCCCTTACTTTCACCAGTTGTACCGGATGAAAAACGTATAAACCCAGGATCCGGAACCAAAAGATATTCCCTGGAGTATTTAATATTTTTATCAATTTCATAAAGATATATTTTATCAAAATATTTATCTTTTAAAGGAGAATACCGGTTTAGTTTTTTTTCAGATAAAATATATTTTACTTTTATACGGGTTAATAAATTGTCAAGTTCATTGGCTGAAAGGGAAGGGGAAACAGGTACAATAACAGCTTTGGTATCTAATACTGCAAGTGCAAGAATAATATATTCCAAAGAGTCTTCACAAAAAAGAGCAATTCTGTCATGGCTTTTAAACCCTGCTTTTGATAATTGGTATGAGTATTTTTTTATTTCTTTAAAAAGGTTTAAATAGGATATGGAATTATTTGATCCCCTGGTAACAGCAGTTTTATAATTGTTCTCAGTAAAATTGTGTTTTATGACATCAACTATATTGGTTCTATTTTTTTCTTTATTCTTCATGGGAAAATCCTATTTTTTTTGCAGCTTTAAGAAGTTGATCTTTGCTTAGATGGTGCAATTCTTTAGGGTAATCCTTATATATGCCGTAAAGGGAAAAAACATATCTTGTTCCAAATATGGCTGCCCTGAAGAAATCTTTTAAAGGGACTTTGATTTTATTAATTCTTAAGGGGTTTGAACGCAAGGCAATTGCATATAAACGACCATAATATTGATAAAAACGTTTGATTGTCATATTGGTTGGAATAACGCTGTGCATGCAATCATAATATTTAAAAGGATTACATATCAATTTATTTTTATGTTGTTCAAAAAGATTGGTTCCCGGAGAAGGGGATAAAACAGTAAAAGTGATTTCTGAAGGACAAAGATCCATGACATTTTTTTCAAGAAGCTTAAAATCTTCTTTAGTAAAGTCAGGATGCACGATAAATGCAGCATGTAGCATTATATCAAAACTTTTAAGAATTTTTATTGCTTTTAAATTGGTTTCATAGCCTGTTTTTTTATTATAGTCTTCAAGCCTTTTTTGATCCATTGATTCCAGTCCGACATATAC
>Ga0256845_1001614_pt1 | contig 17729 bp, 13 predicted proteins | sample RiftiametaG_FD_189101 | JGI IMG/M metagenome (GOLD analysis project Ga0256845, IMG submission 189101) | Tube worm associated microbial communities from hydrothermal vent at the East Pacific Rise, Pacific Ocean - Riftia | ecosystem: Host-associated > Annelida > Integument > Unclassified ...
TTTATCAATAGGTAAGCTCAATAACTTCATAATCGTAGGTGCAATTTGATTGCTGTACAGCTGTTCTTTTTTATCAACTTCACCTAGAACAGCGATGTCTTTTCCAAAAGCAATCATCCAAACCTGACCTGTATTTTCTATTTTGTTGCCATGACTGCGCCAAGTGTCCAATGGTTCTGTACCTCGTCCGTGATCTGTTGAAATAATAAAAACAGTATTGTCTTTATAGAAATCATCTTGTTGTGTAAACTTCCATAGCTCCTTTATCATAGCATCTGTAGTATGTGCCGATTTTAAATACGCTTGGTAATCGCCATCATGTGCAAAATCATCTGTTTCACCATAGGAGATGTACACAAGTTTTGGATGATTTTTTTTCATATGCTCCAAAGCATAGTGATGTGTAAAAGCATCTAAACGAACACTGCCCCACGGGCTGGGGATTTGCTTTTGTAATTGGTTCAAGAATTTTTCTTTATCAGTAAGATTGCCAGTTGCCGATTCAAAACCTGCGTTTACGGGAACCCCTGAGCGTTCTTCATTTATGATGTAGGGAAAAACATCCCAACTGCCAAAGGCGGCAACCTTGCCTTTATATTGTAGTGTTTTGTTTGCTATTTCTAAAAATGTGGTGTTTGGATTGTCAATTTTATCGTTACTGCTGATTCTTTTATCATCCGCAACACCGGTTAATATTTCATTGTAGCCAGGATATGAGAACCACATAGTATTGGTAAGGTTTACCTTGCTTCCCAAGGCCCTATTCCCATGTAATTGCCCCATTTTTATGACTTCTTTCCATATAAAGGGCATTAAGGTTTCTCTTCTTTTTTTTGGTGTGTTTTTCCAAAAGGCAGCTTTCAACATAGTGGTGTCATGCACATATTTCTTGTTAGTGATCAATGCTTCATCTGCTCCTGTATATAGCTCTTGCCAACGAAGTCCGTCCAAAGTGATTAAAATTATTTTTGGTTCCGTTTTTTGTGCTGTTCCCACAAAAAGGAACAATAAGATAATACTTGTAAGTAACCCAGTTCTTTTCATTATTTTTTGGTTTTAAAGGATTGTATTGTGGACCAATCGCTCCAATTTAAATTTTGATCTCTATATCTCACCCTCCAATAAAAGGCGGTGTTGGGTTTTAACAACGTAGTGGTTTCATCTGTAAGGTCATCATCTTTTTGTCTGTTTTCCTTGTAATACCAATTCTCATATTGTTTCCAACTATCATACTCAAGTTTTTTAAAATCAGTCTTTAAAGAAACCTGCCAATGTGATGCGGCATGAAAAGCTCTTTTATGATTGCTTTTAAATTCACCAGCTTTTAAAACTGTAAACCCAGCTTCTATTGTTTCATCTATAGGTGATGTTATTTCTGGTGCTTCAGGCTTTTTTGTCTTTTTCCATATGGTAATACTGTCCCTAAGTTCGTTGTTTCTATGTTTTATATTATTTCCCCTACTGATTCTTTTAATTGTGAATTTAGGGTCGTCGGGATTGCCATCAACTTCTACAACAACAAAACCATATTCGTCTTGTGTAACGGTAAATTCATCATAATCCCTTCCTTCAAATTCGCCCCAGTTGTCTATGGCTCCACCTGCAGAAGCCACATTGATCCACAAATGTTTATGGTTTTTGCTCTGCCCTCTGGAATAGCCATGTGTATGCCCAAAAAAATGAAGACTGGGTTTTCCTGTTTTGGTAGAAAAACCCTCTAGTAATTTCACTACCTTTCCTGTAAAATCCTCTTCTCCAGGAATCCATAATTCTGACTTATGGGGATGGTGCAATTGGGCAAAAACAAAGTCTATATCATCATTCTTTTCTGTTTCCTCCAAAAGGCTTTTTAACCAGTTGTATTGTTGAGATATGTCTCTAAAACCATCATTGGAATTTAATCCAATAATCCGCGTATTGCCATAATCTTTGTACCACCAATGTTCTGCATAGGCAGGAGTTCCGTTTTTGGGAAGACTAAAGTATTTAAAGTAGAAAGTAGAGTTTCTTTCATGGTTTCCCAATACTGGATATACTGGGACTTGAGAGAAAAGTTTTTGAGCGGGACCAAAAAAATGTTCGCTCCATTGAGAATATTTAGAACCATCTTGCACCAAATCCCCAGGGACCATTACCAGTGCCAAATTATTGGGCAAATTGCCCCCATATTCTCCTTGTAAATAATCCAAGATGCCTTCTTGTACTATTTCACGAAACTTATCTGGATGTTGGGAATCTATTTGCATATCACTCATGGCCACCATCTGAAAGGATTCATTGTCCGATGCAAAAGGCGGTGTTTTAAACTGATAAATATCTGAACGTAATTTTCCTGTTTTTACTCGATAATAATATGTGGTAAACCTTTCCAAGCCTTTTATATTGACTTCATGTATTCTGGATTCACTAAAATTAACATCAAAAGCCTTTCCCTTGCTTTTCTTTCCTAATTTATGGCTTGTTCCCCATTCTATAAGGCTCTCTTCTCCAAAAGAGGTCTCCCACATAATGGTAATGGAGTTGGGATTGGCATCTTGTAAATAAGGTTTTGTAATAAATTCCTGAGCTTTCCCCATGGTAAGAGAAACAATACATGTTAAAAAAATTATGTTTTTTATCTTCATCATCCAATAGTTTTTGTTCTTAAAAATGTTTCTTTCAATATATTCAATGCGCTTCCCAACTCTTCTCTTGAAATGGTAAGTGCTGGGGAAAGTTGCAACACATTACCTGCCGACACCTTAAAACTAAGTCCATTTTTTAAACATTCATACATAATTTCCTCGGCTTCTTCAACGGCTTTTTCTTTGGTGATTTTATTTGTCACCAATTCTACTCCCCATAATAGCCCTATTCCTCTTATGTCTCCAATAATACGATGTTTTTTTTGAAGTTTTTTTAGAAAATGACTCACGGAAACGGCATCTTGGGAAACTTTCTGTAATAGGTTTTCATTCTCAATGATTTCAATAGTTGTTAATCCTGCCATAGCGCCCAATGGGGTTTTTTCATGTGTATAATGACCTAAAGATACGTCTGAAAATTTGTCATATTCTTTTCTGGTGATTACTGCTGCTTGGGGAATAATTCCACCTCCAAGTCCTTTTCCAAGACAAAGAATATCTGGTTTAATGTTATAATGCTCAAAAGCAAACATTTTGCCCGTTCTTCCCAATGCTATGGGGATTTCATCCAAAATCAATAACACACCGTACTTAGTACAGAGCTCTCTTGCTTCTTTCCAAAAACGTTTGGATGGTATTTGTACATCAGTATTCCTTATGGTCTCAGCCAAAAAAGCTCCAATTTCTGGATCTTTAGAAAGCACACATTCCAAATAATCCAAAGACTTATCCTCATTGCCCTCAAATATTCCTCTGTAATTAACGGGTGGCGGAATATGCTCAACACCATGCATTAAAGACCCCATATGTTCTTTAAAGGCAGATTCCCCACCAACACTGATGGTATCCAATGAAGCACCGTGAAAAGAATCCCAAAAAGAGACCACTTTATATTTCCCAGTTACCGCTCTTGCAAGTTTTAAGGCTATTCCTATTGCAGAACTTCCATTTGGAGTCAACAAAACTTTATTGAGGCCAGAAGGAGTTATGGAAACTAATTTTTCAGCAAATTCTATGGCCACTTCATTTGTATACCGACGGGTAGAGAAGGTGAGCTTCTGCAATTGTTCTGTTAATTTATGGATTAATGTTGGATGGGAAAACCCTATTTGATGTACATTATTACCGTGAAAATCCAAATATTTTTTGCCTGAAATGCTTTCTATATGGGCTCCTTTGCAATGTGCCAGGACATCCATACATGGAGTGGACATGGATTGATGCAGAAAATATTCAGCATCTTTCTCAAGAATTTTTCTAGTTTGCTCCCCAATTTCTTTTTCTAGCCACCTACCTCTTGCAGGTGTTAGGTTAATATCTCCCTCTATCCTTTTATTCAAACTTTTTAGTAGATTATCTTGATTCATATGGCCCATGTTTAGTCAATACTTCCTTTTTTTCTGATCGATCATTTAAAACGTATACGTCATATTTGGCTCCTTTTTCATATACCCTGACCACTACATGCCCATGTAAACTCTTATACTTGTTCATTAAACTGCCTATGACATTTTTATTTGCTGGTAACATTGCTGTAGAAAAAAGGTCCCGTTCCCCGGGATACAGTTTTTTGGACAATAACCTTCTCAGCACATTATTATCTGGATGATCGGATGACCATGTTTGACCGATCCATACTCTTGGCCTTATCGTTCTAACATAAAAGGCATTTTGAGAGTCCCTGTTCCCATGATGGTTTAAAGTGGCCACATCCACTGGGCCAACAACAGGTGCTATATGGGATTCCATACTGTTAAAATCTGTGTTCCCAAAAGCATTTACACCACTTATATCCCCTCCAGTAAAATAGTTGAATCTACCATAGGTGATTTTAATGCCTGTACTTAATGGGTTTTCACCAGGGTATTCCCCTTCTTTATACAGGTTGAAATAATTTTCTTTCTCCCCAGTCCATATTTTCCCATTTACTGAAATATTTTGAACAGAAAATTTAGGAAAACCGTTAGGGTTGTTTTTTAACACAATTTGATTTTTTGAACCAGCTTTTAAGGTTTTGTGCACCAACCCATTTTGGGTATTTTGATACTTTATAAACTTCCAATAATTCTCCAGTGTATGAATCATTTTATAGGAATCATTTTTGTTCAATCTTTCCTGTATAGAAGTCTCTTTTAAATCTATTGGAAAATCATCTCCACGATCTAGTAACATTTTAATGGGCAAGTAATGACCAACTTCAGTAATTCCTGTCAAAAAATAGCTTCCTTTTTTAAACAAAGTTCTTGTGCTGTCCATTTCACCAAAATGATCATCATGGTAATGGGTCACCATGGCATAATCTAACTGTTCAGGTTTGTTTTTAGGAAAGAATTGATGGATGTAATGCACGATCCATTCCGGTGCTGTTTTTGATCTATTGGGTGTCAATGGCACATTCCGTATAGACATTGTTCTAGGATGTGTTTCTGATGTATCACCGGCATCAACCAAAAGTGTAGTGCCATCAGGAAATATACAGAAAGCAACATCTCCTCTTCCTGTATTAATGTGATGTATTTCCATCACTCCTTCTTCCCAAGACGGAAATTTTTCCACTTGGGAAAAGAGAAGTGAAATTGAAAAAAAACTAAACAAAACAATTAATAATAAGCGTTTAAAAAACATATTACTTTAAAATAGTTGTGGGCAGTATTTGTTTGGGTTTAGATGCACTTTGATAATAAACATCCAACCAACCATCACCGCCACCATTGTACCAGATTACTTCTATATCATGGGTTCCCTGCTGTAAGGACACTCCTCCTCCTTTTTCTTTAACGCCATGGTTGCCGTCATTGTCAACTACCTCTTTTCCATCTATCCATAATTTGCTTCCATCATCAGAACGGGTAAAAAAACCAAAAGAACCTGTTGTCTCTATTATTAATTGAGAAGTGAATTTTACGGCAGTATTACTTTTGATTTTATCGGTTATTTCATCTGATGTAAATTCAAAACAAGTTCCTTTTACATCTGGAGTACGGTTGTCCAAATTGGGCACACTCGTTAAATTATTGAGATAATAGATTTCATAATTGATAGGTGCCGTATCATTTTCAGATTTAATTCTATAAAAGGCATCGGCAACGGTACTGTTAACTTTTCCATCTTTGAATATTGTAGACTTTACTACAGTGTTTTCAGTTATTTTGACGGGTTCTATATATTTTTTTGAATTTGATGTGGGCATGGTGCCGTCCATGGTATAATAGATTTTACCACCTTCATTTGGGTTTTCAATTTGCAGGCGAGCTTCTTCATCAAATAAACCGCCTGCTCTTTTGTTAAATACTGCCTTTGGTACTATAGTAGGTTGAGTTTGCATTTCTTTTAATGGATATTTATCCATAACATCATACCCTTCAAATCCCATTTTTGCGGGTTTGCCTATCCATGCATGTGGTGTTTTTAAACCTAGCGCAAAAGCTACAGTTGCCGCATTATCATATTGATAGATGGGATATTTTATTTTATGCTCTTTTTTTATTGATTTTCCCCAAAGAATAAAGGGAATTTCTATTTCACTCAAGGTCTCTCCTCCATGGCCTTTTCCAACACCTCCATGATCGGCGCTAATGATTACTAACGTATTGTCTGCAATTCCAGCATCTTTAATGGCATTCATCACTTCACCTAAAAGAGTGTCTGCTTTTTCAACAGATTTGTAATATTCTTGGGTTCCATGCCCAAATTCATGCCCGGCATGGTCTACATGGTCAAAATGGATGAATGTGAATGTTGGTTTTTTATCTCTTATATATGTTGATGCCAGTTTTGCGGTTACCACTTCGGTTTCTCCATGTATATCATAATCCACCACAGCATTTTTCTCAAAAAGTCGACCAAAACCTTCCCAATGGTAAATGGCACCTATTTCTGCATTTTCAATTTGGTTATGTACCAATTTAAAAATAGTGGGAAATAAAAAATCTTGGCTCTGGCTTACTGCGGGCAACACAAAATTATCCCTCTCCCAAGCATTGGAAGTAATGCCATGTTGTTCTGGACCAGCACCCATAATCATTGAGGACCAGTTAGAGCTAGAACTTGTTGGCAATACTGCTCTGGCGTGCATTGTAGATGCGCCTTCTTTTATAAGGGCATCAAACATTGGTGTTTGGGCATTTTTAAGTCCGTCTGGGCTTAACCCATCAAAACCAATGACCACCACATGTGCTATTCCTAAATTCTTCTCTTTTTCATCAATAGTACAAGACCATAGGGAGAGTATCCCTATGGTCAAGACTAAAATTAATATTGATTTTCTAGACATGTTCTTTTAATTGTCTGATGTATCCCACCAAAGTCTAGTATTTAAATTATCTGCACCCATACGCGATACCGCTTCTTCGTAATTAGCTTTGTTTGTAGATTTTACAGAATTTGGATACTGAAAACGAACAGGAACTTTTCTGCTATTTACGGCATCTGGTCCAGGAACTATTTCTGGCATACCAGTACGTCTCCAATCTGACCAGGCTTCAAAACCGGTATAGAAAAGGGTAATCCATTTTTGAGTTCCTATTTTTTCTAATTTTTCATCAGTAGTACCTGTATAGGCTACACTGGCTTGGGCAACATAGGCATTTACATCAAAAGCACTTATATCTGCTGCAATTTCATTCCACCCTCCCACAGTAACTCTCTCTGTATAATATGCAAATGAAGCCACAATTCCGTTTTCGTAGTATTCGGCCGCATCACCAGCTATGAATCCTCTTTCTTTTGCTTCGGCAAGAATAAATTGAAGCTCAGAATAGCTCATAATAATAGTTTGAGATGCTGTTGGTGAAGCCTGCTCAACATTACAAGCTCTACAGGCCAAAAGAATCCCTAATCTTGAAATAAAGTTGGAACCAGACTCTTCTGCAACTCCTGTTGGGCTATATCCCAATGCCGCATCATCATCCAAACCATTTGGCATTCCTACATAATCATCTAAATCATCTGAGTAAATTCCTTTTTCAGAATTGGATGTGGGTTGCGCAAAAACAATTAGCCTTCTATCTCCTAAATCTTTTAATCTAGTTTCTAATGTGGTACTCAAACGAACTTCATCAAAACTACCAGAACGTGTATTGTATTTAGGCTGTGGATTATCTGAATTCCATTGCAATAGGGCCGCATCGGCATCGCTTTCAAAAATAGGGTAGGTTGCAGGAGTATTTGTTATTTCAGTCATTTCTGAAACGGCTCTGCTATTGTCAACATCACTTATTCTCATAGCCAACCGTAAACGTAATGAGTTTGCAAATTTTCTCCATTTTAAAATATCGCCTCCGTACAAAATATCGCCAGAAATATTATCCAATCCTGTTAGAATACCATTGGCGGTTTTTAAATCTGCCAGTATTCCACTGTAAATTTCGCTCTGTGGTGTAAACTGTGGTGTAATATTATCATCACTGATCCCTTTGGTTGCATCTGTATAAGGAACATCTCCATAGGCATCGGTTAAATAAGAATATATCCAAGATTTAATGATCAGGGCAACACCATAATAATTTTGCTGACCTTCATTTTCCTTAGTATCCCTAAGAATGTTCTCAACATCTCTTAGTGAATTATAGGCATCATTATATGGGTCACCAGAGGGAGACCAATCATATCTGTCACCAGATGTAAATTGAAGGCGAGATGCATATTGCGTTACGGTAAAGCCTTCTTCCCAACCTTGACCACCCCAATTATAGGCCATTTCTCTCATTATTCCTGGCAAAAGCAAGTCTGGATTTGCACTTTCTGGAAAATTTGGGTTTGTATTAATTTCCTCAAAATCATCGGTACAACTTATAACAGTAAGCAATAGCATTGCTATAAGGATCCATTTGTTGTTTGTTATTATATTTCTCATTTCTATAATAGATTAAAAATCAAGTTTTAGATTAAAAGTGAAGCTTCTTGTACTTGGATAAGACATATTTTCTATACCTGGTTGTAATGTGCCTCCAGACACAGATACGGTTTCGGGGTCAAAATGAGGATTGTCTGTCCATAATAATAGATTTCTACCTGTAATGGACAACCTTGCATTTTGAATAGGTAATTTGCTCAAGAGACGTTTTGGAAAAGTATATCCCAAGGACACCTCCCTTAATTTAGTATAGGAAGCATCATACTTTGCCGCTTCTACATTGTCTCTTTTGTAGTATTGGTTGTTATATGTTCTTACATCTACATTTGTGGTGTTTGGAACATATACTCCAGGTGAAGTTTCCACTACTCCTACACCAACAATTCCTGTTTCTCTTCCTACCAAGGTTTCTTTTAGCTGACCAGAAGTACTACCTATGGTTTTGGTACGGGATACTACAATACCTCCTTGTCTGGTATCAAACAAAAAGCTAAAATCAAGAGCTTTGTATTTAAAACTGTTCATAAGACCCAAAGTATAATCAGGGGCATAATCTCCTTGATAAACTAAGTCATCTGTTCTTTGTGGAATTCCTTGTTCATTGAAGATAATTTCTCCAAAACTTGGACTGCTTTCATCTTCTACTCTTTGGAAGCCCCTACCGTAGATTGCACTGATAGAACCACCTTCTCTAGCTTGTATGTATACTCCATTTCTATCAGTTAGTGTATAATCTACACCTCCTAAATCGGTTACTTCACTCTTATTGGTAGAGAAATTAAAAGTAGCGTTCCAAGTAAAATTATCTGTGCGTATTGGAATAAAGTTGGCAATGGCCTCAAAACCATAATTTCTAACTTCACCAGCATTTATCAACTTACGGGTATATCCACTAGAAACATCTGTACTGATAGGAATAATCTGGTTTTTAGTAGCTCCACTATAATAGGTTGCATCCAAATTTACCCTACTTTGAAACAAACGAAGGTCTATCCCAAATTCATAAGAAGATGTGATTTCTGGCTTTAGATTTGAGTTAGGAATCAAAGAAGATTCTGTCAATACGGGATTATCGCCAAATGGATTTTCATTTGTATAAAAACTAGACAACTTATAAGGGTCTGTATCATTACCAACTTCTGCATATGCCGCTCTAAGTTTGGCAAACGAAACAAACTCTGGAAGCTCAAAAATATCATTGGCTATAACACTTAAAGTTGCAGAAGGATAGAAATATGAGTTACCATCTGATGGCAACGTACTAGACCAGTCATTTCTACCTGTTATATCTAAATATATCTTCTCATCATAAGAGAATCTTGCAAAACCATATAGACTATTAATTCTCTTTTCCTTATTGTTAGAACTAACCTCCAAAGGTTTCCTTGTATTATTAAAAGAATACACCCCTGGATTAATTAATTGGGGAGCTATTGTTTTTGTGAAGTCTTGCTTTTGTCTAAATTGGTTACCACCAACAGAAATATTTATTTTAAACTTCTCACTAAGGTCTTTATCATAAGACGCCAAGAAATCTGTGTTAGATTCTTCAAAGAACACATTGTCTTCTCTGTAGTACCCTAATGGAAAACGTTGTGTACTAAACGCTCTTTTCTTAGTCCTTAAGTCTCTATAAAAATCTCTTCCGCTACGTACCAATAAACTCCAATTATCGTTGATTTTATAATTAGCGCTTATATTACCATATATTCTGTCTTTGTCCTGTGAGTTGGTATTCTCATAGACATTAAAGAATGGGTTATCGTGATAGTTGTAATTGTAGTTGAACTGTTGAATGTTTTCTTGTCCGGGCATCCAATAATCCCGCATGCTATTTGTGTTTAATTGTCTACCATACCAGATGAACAAATACATAATACTTTCTGTACCATAACTAAGGGATGGCCTGTTTCCACTATCAGACTTAATGTAATTTATATTGGCATTGATTGTTACCTTATCAGTAAGGTTAAGTCCTGCACTTAAATTAACAGTGTTTCTCTCTAAATCCGTATTGGGAATTACACCTTCTTGATCTAAGTTTTGAAATGACAGTCTAAAATTCCCTAAATCTCCCGATTTGGAGATTGAAATACTGTTTGTTTTGGTATAACCAGTATTAAAGAAATCTTTGGTATTATCTGGTTGGGATACCCATGGGGTTGCAATTATAGGAGAATCACTAACAAGATAATCACCACCTCTAGTACCATCTTCACGAGGAGAGTCAAATTGAGGAATCAACAAACCTGTATCCAATCTTGGCCCCCAGCTTTCATCAACACCATCTGCAATACCACTACCATTACCATCTACAAAAGCAAATTGTTGGTTGTTTCCTTGGCCGTACTCATTTTGCCAATCTGGTAGCATCATTATATTTTCTATGGTAACACCCATATTCACGGTAATTCCTAATTTACCTTTTGTAGATGTTCCTTTTTTAGTTGTGATAATAATTGCTCCGTTTGCAGCTCTAGCCCCATAAAGTGCTGCTGCTGCTGGTCCTTTAAGAACGTTGATGGATTCTATGTTTTCTGGATTAATTTCTGATGCACCATTTCCATAATCCACATCCTGAGTTCCAGAACTATTAGAGCCTACAATTTCATTACTGATTGGAGTGCCATCTACTATAAAAAGAGGCGAGTTGCCATTAATATTTAAAGAAGCATCTCCACGAATAGTTACCCTTGCAGAACCGCCAATGCCAGATGGACTATTGGTAATCTGTAGACCAGCTACTTTGCCAGAAAGTCCGTTTAAAAGGTTTGGTTCTCTTGCGGCGGCAATTTCATCCGAATCTAATTCTTGGGAAGCATATCCCAAAGATTTTTTAGATCTCTTGATTCCCAATGCCGTTACTACTACCTCATCCAGTTTTTGGGAGTCTGGTTGTAGCATAATTTCAGCTGTTGTTAAGCCAGTGGCATCAAACTCTGTAGATAGGTATCCTATATAGGATATGACCAAAATTTGATTATCTGAGGGAAGTTCTATTTTAAAATCCCCATCAAAATTAGCAGCTGCTCCTGTGCTGCTCCCTTTCAAAACAACTGAAGCCCCAGGGAGGGGAATGTTGTTCTCATCTAAAACCTTTCCAGAAAAAGTAGTTTGGGCATACCCCAAAATACCAACCAAAAAAGTAAATACCGTTACTAGTAATGTTCTCTTCATTTTATTCGTATTTGTAAACTTTGATTAATTATTACGAAACAAATATCATGAAGAGAGGTTAATAAATATGTTCAATTATATTAACTATATGCAGTTTTTATATTAATAATTTCATGAAATGTTACTTTAATATTATTTACAAATACTCAATAAATTTAATATCTTAGTAAAATAGATTTCTGCTTTGCCTTAAATAGCACAGCACATAGAAATTTTTGTAATTGAATACTGACATTTTATAGATACGATGTTTGTAAATCTAAAGTTAAATCCATGGAAGACTACCTAATTGGAATAGGAAAACGTATTAAGGAAATTCGGAAAGACAACAATAAAACCTTAAGTGAAATTGCATCAAAATCTGGGGTGACTAGCGGATTGATTTCTAGAGTGGAAAATGGAAGAACCATACCATCTCTTCCTGTATTTCTTAAAGTCATTGATTCTTTGGGAATTGAGGTGACTGAATTTTTTAGTGGCATGCCCCATGTCAACGGAGCTAATTTTATCATTTCTAGAAAAGAAGACAATACTCTTCTAGAAAAGGAAGATGAAGCAGTAGGGTTTACCTATAATTATATTTTTGGAAAACAAATCTCTTCTTTAGGTTTTGAAACGGTTCTTTTAGAAATAAAACCGAATTCCAAAAGAGAAAAAGTAAGTACAGATGCCTATGAATTTAAATATATGCTCTCTGGGGAATGTCATTATGTTATTGGTGAAGAAGAAGTGCTCTTAAAAGAGGGCGATTCTATTTTTTTTGATGGCAGAATTCCCCATGTCCCTGTAAATAAGGGGAAATCCCCCTCTAAAATGTTGGTGGTTTACTTCTTTATCTAAGAACCCACCTTGACTTTTCTATTTCCTAAAAAATGGTTGAAATTTACCTATATTTCGTTACTTTTCTTGTATGTACCGATGCTATACCCTTCAAAAAGTGTCTTATCTAGACAAATTTCATCTCATTTTCGGTTAAAAACAAAAATTCAAGATGGGTTCTAAAACAAGTACTCTTTTAATTCTGTTAAAGAATCCAAGACATATGTTGGGTTGGCGGACATGAGTTGCTCTCTGGTATGTGCTCCTGTAGTTACACCTACGGTAATGCCGCACTTGGCATTTTTCCCTTCTTGGATGTCTATTATGGAATCTCCTGCCTTTAAAACTTTTGAAGGATCTGTTACCTGTAAAATATCCATAGCCTCAAAAATCATATCTGGATTTGGCCTACCTCGTTTTACATCGTCGGCCGTGACAAGAGTATCATAATGGATTCCTTGTTTCCATTTCATTTTATCCAATAATAATTGTGCCGTGTTTCTGTCATATCCTGTATTCAATGCAATCTTTATGTTCTTCACCATAAAAGATGCTATTAAATCCTCTACCCCTTCATAACTGGAAACGTCTAAATTTTGATATGCCTTTTCCAATAGTTTTTTAAAATCCTTAAAAATTGTAGCGGCAATTTTATTCTGTTCATGACCATCGCAAACAATTAAAATATCCTTTATGGCCTGCAATTTTTCTTTTCCCGCACCATGTTCCAACACAAAATCCAGTGTTAAGAGATATCCTTTTTTATTAATTGCTTTTTGTAGAGTTTTATAAACCACATTGTTTTCATTGACCACCGTACCAGCCATATCAAAAACCACCAATTCTATTTTATTCATATTAAAAATTAAAAATCTTGTTTATGTTTTCTTTTGAAAATCCCGCACTGCCTGTCATACCTTTACCGCCTATACCTGTCACAATATGCACATTATCATCAATAGTATGTTGAAAAACATCTGAATTTTTACATTGGGAATACATACCAAACCAACGGTTCTGTATTTCATAGTTGGGAAGGGCAATGATTTTTTTTGCTTCATCAATAATGAAATTATCAATATCCATATTCAAGTTAAATCCTAAATTATCCATTTGAGATACACTTGCATATTCATGGGAATCCCCTAGTATTACAGAACCATCCATTGCTTGTTTAAACAGAATGTGAACGTTCCATTTTTTTTCTGGGCCATTGTTGTCTTCTTTTGCTTTAATTGATGCATATGAAGGGCATTCCTGAAAAGATTCATACCTTCTAATGGATAAACCTGTTAAAACAGAACCTTTAAGCCTATAATTTTCCTGAGGTTTGGTACTCATCATTTGCAATTTGCAAACTTCTAAATCACTTTCATTAAAGATTGATGGATACAACGTTTTAAAATCGTTTCCATTACAAATAATTACTTTGGTCGCAGACAACGTTTGCCCGTTAGAAGTATTTACGATAACACCATTTACGACCGGGTCACATTCAATTACTTTTTTACCCATAAATAAATGAAGCCCCAAGTCCTTTAAATAGGCATGCAGTTTATTGATCATTGTACTAGGTTCAACGGTAACTTCTTCAGGGAAAAATAATCCTGCCTTTACATAGGTATCCTTTAATCCTGGATATGCAGTCAAACATTCCTTTTTGGTAAGTAATTTAGAAGAATATGAGTTCTTTTTATTGATTATAAAAAGCTCTTCTAAAAGCTGTACTTCTTCTTGATTAGAAGCCAAATAAACAGAACCTTCTTGCCGTATTGAAACATCAAATTTTGATTGAATTTTTTTATAGATTCTAAGGCTTTCCTGGCCATATGTTTGCCATTTTGTGTTGAAACCAGAGGGAACTACCTGACCAAAATTGCGGACGGTTGCATCTTTTGGGCTTTCGTTTTTTTCAACCAAGGCCACTTTTAATCCTTTTTTAATGGCATGAAAAGCGTGGAAAGTGCCCAAAACACCACCACCAACGACTATTAAATCATACTTTTTATTCATAAGCTTGTAATGGGTATTTGATTATGAAAATTATAATATTCTTTTCTATACTTGTTCTTAAAAAAGAGCAAGGAAACAACAGAAATAACCAAACCTAAAACAGCAATAACATAACAACTATTGACCATGAATTTTAACCATGACAAATTGCTTTGCCAAAAATTTTTATAAAGCAATACGCCCATGCTTCCTAGATAACCAAAGGCATCGGAAAGGTATATTAGGTATCCTGCATTACCATTTATACGAAAAGTGGCAATCATTCTATCAAAAAAAATGCAGTTGAACGGCACATAGCAGATATAAAGCCCAAAACCTATACTTATCATCCAAAATGGGGCGCTAACAGCTTCTAACTGAAATAAGAATGTACTGATTCCTATGAACAATACGCCGATAATTAATAGCATATGGTATGATATAAAGGCTTTATAATTATCTTTCAAAAAACCAAAAAGCCCAATAAGAATCAAAACCAAAACAGCTATAGGAATTTCTGATAATGTATAAATAGATGCATTGCCTTCAAAACCTACAGCATCCCATATTTCCCTGGAAAAATTGTCCCTAAAATCCCTTAAGGCAGTTAGGCAAACATAAAATAGTATCAGAATAACAATAGGAAAAAAGAATGTCTTAATCACTTTTTTTCGGTCTTCCCTGCTCATGGGAAGTCTTTCTTTTCTAAGTTGCTTATCTTCTTGAGTAGGTGGAGGTATTTTATTTAATAAGAAAGAGAACAACATAAAGGGGATTAAAAAAACTGCACCAGTTACGGCAGGCATCCAAAATTCAGAAACACTCCAAGTATTCATCACGATAAGTCCTACGGATTTTACCACACCGCTTGAAACAATAAAACTAGAGCATAGCACCACACCCATGATTTCAGTGAATTTTCTACCCTCTAAATAAGAAAATACAATGCCCCACACCAAGCCTAATGGAAGTCCGTTTAAAAACATAAAAACAAAGTTGTAGGGTGGGGGAACAAGACCAAATAAGACCAAACTAAGTTCAGCAAGGGAAATCATTCCCAAAAGGTATATAAATCTATTTTTGGGCTTTAATTCAGAAATAAGCTTAATTCCCAAAAATTTAGAAATCATATATCCCATTACTTGGGATATAATCAATACTATTTTATAATCTATTCCTAAAAAAGAAAGATTTTCAAATGTTGCCACCGCAAAGGGTTTGCGAAAAGCATACATGCAAAAATAGGTTGCAAAAGCAGCAAAGGCACCAAAGCCCAGCGTTTTAATATTTTTGTTTGTGATTTTCAAAAAACAATCTTATTAATTTACAAATACTAAATAAACAGGAGCAATATTCTGTTTTTTTTTACTATTTGTAAATTTTTAAGGATTATTAGATTGTTATGAAAAGATTAAAATAATGGCTTGCCATTAGTGCAGATTCAGGGCAAGTTTTTATATTAAAAAAGGCTTACCATATTCGGTAAGCCTTTTTCTTAATTTAATGGGTGTTTTATTTACTGTTGAGCCATTTCTAGATTGATTGTAATTTCTACATCATCACCAAGAGCAGCATTGTCACCGCCTACTTCAAAATCCTTACGAGCTATAGTTCCAGTCAGTTTTAACCCAGCTTTTAGTTTTTTACTGCGCTGATCGGTAATGATTCCGTTTAGTTTGCCTTTTAGTTGAATAGGTTTTGTATTTCCCCTAATGGTGAAGTCCCCATCAAGTGTAAAAGTATTGTCTCCTGTTTTTTTATAAGAGTTACTTTTAAAGGTCATGGTTGGATGTGCTTCAGCAGCAAAAAAATCATCGGATTTTAAATGCCCGTCCCTGCGTTCATTATTGGTATTAATGCTTATAGTTTCAATTGCGACTGTAAATGCTGGAGCACTAAAGTCATCATTGGCAACGGCCTCAATATCAAACTTGCCAAAATTTCCTGTTACTTCAGAAATCACAAGATGGGATATGGTAAAATTGACATTGGAGTGGGCGTTATCCGCTTTCCAAGTTGATTGTGCCATTAAAGTGGAGTAACCGATTAAGAATAAAATAAAAATGGATTTTTTCATAGTCTATAGTATTTGTTATTACAGTTTCATAAAATATTTCACGCAAATAGTATAGGACACAAAAAAACATAAAAGGTTTAAAAATAAGTTTAAGCCTTTGAAACTATAAACCAATAGCTTATGTTAAAATCAAGGGGGTAGTTTGTTGAAATTTAAGGGAAAAGACGATAGGTTCAACTTAAGTCTTCTTGCACCACCAATAAAGTGATGGTTTTATTCTTCGTAGAAAATCAAATCTTGTTCTTCCATTACCGTTACAACCAAGTCAATATAATCTTTTATGGCCTTGTTGATTTTCTCGGGGTTTTCTATCTCAACAATACCCCTCCAAATAAGGTCTCTTTCTTTATCAACACAGATACAATAAAGAGAGGTCTCTACATTATAGATAGTATTGTTATCATAATATTCATCATCATAATAAATATCCTGATGCTCTATATAATCATCTTTAAAAGTACCATAGAGTTGATTAATTTCTGACATTTTATTTGAAAAAGTCTGTTTGCTTGTGGAGCCCACTACTTTTGTGAATAGAATAGCATCAAAATCTTTATCCAATAATTGTTGTTCTACATTAGAAAGCTCTTCTTCAGATCTAGATGAATTAACAAATTCAACATCAAACAGGTCAACACTTCTAAAAGCTTCAACATCTCTTTTGGTAAATTCGTTTTTCATTTTTGTTTCAAAATCCAATCTTACTTTTTCATTTTGGGCCATACCTACAATTAAAACCTTGTTGGCATGGAACAAAACAATATCTGGATTTTTCCAATTACTAATCAGCTGTGTACTAGCACAACCTACTAATAACAATCCTAAAAAAAATAGTATTTTTTTCATCTGCTATATTATTTTAGAAGCAGTCAATTAAATTATGAATGGTTGCCCAGTACTTTGAAGTACGGAAAACCAGAATTCACCTTCTAAATCAACTTTTTTTCTTTTTTTGGTAACCTCTGTCATAGGCAGGTATACATACTTGTTATTGACCATGCCCACAACAAATTTTGTTTTCCCTGCCATTGCCCCATGTACGGCATGATATGCTAATCTACCTAAGTACATGACAAAAAATGAGTTATGTCTATATCCCTTGTTTTAAGGGCATTCAAAAGGCAATTAGCGATGTAATCCAGTCCATATTTGAACAATGTCCTGGCCTTTCTGCCATGTTTCTTGA
>Ga0256845_1001615_pt1 | contig 17727 bp, 14 predicted proteins | sample RiftiametaG_FD_189101 | JGI IMG/M metagenome (GOLD analysis project Ga0256845, IMG submission 189101) | Tube worm associated microbial communities from hydrothermal vent at the East Pacific Rise, Pacific Ocean - Riftia | ecosystem: Host-associated > Annelida > Integument > Unclassified ...
GGCATTGATTAAAATCATAATAACCATAATAAAGAGTGTGAGCAAGGAGGTGATCACTATGCTAGTTACACACTGCAACAAGTTGGTTTAAAACTACATTACCCGTTTGGATAGTTAAATATTGATTTTAGCTTATTGAAAACAATCAATACGTCTAGTTTAAGATAATCCGTCACTATATATTTGTTAATATGATAGCTGTAGTTAGAATAATTTGACGTGAGATAACTGTTTGATTGCATTCTGTCTTACCCAAGATCCTCGCGGACTATATACCCCCGCTGTATGGAAAGGTATAATTCCCCTCATCTATTTTAATCTCATTGAAAAACTCTTATGAACAAGAAAACCATGGCTCTTATTATCCTCGATGGCTGGGGATACAGTGAAAATCCAGAATCTAACGCGATTATGGCGGCTAATACACCGACTTGGGATAATTTATGGGAAAACTCTGCCCATACGTTGATTTCTGCCTCGGGTGCAGATGTTGGGTTGCCAGACCAGCAAATGGGTAATTCTGAGGTTGGTCACCTTAATTTAGGTTCTGGCCGAGTGGTTTATCAAGATTTTAGCCGTATTAGTAAAGCCATTGCCGATGGAGAATTTCAAACCAATGAAGTGATTTGCTCGGCTATTGATAAAGCGGTAGTAAATGATAAAGCGGTTCATATCATGGGGTTATTATCTGACGGGGGCGTCCATAGCCATATCGACCATATAAAAGCGGCGATGCAGCTTGCACAAGAAAAGGGAGCAACAAAAATCTATTTACATGCGTTTCTCGATGGACGAGATACACCGCCACAAAGTGCACAACAATATATTGATCAGATTGATAATTTAGATTCAGCAGCTGGCAGAATCGCCAGTTTATGCGGGCGCTATTATGCATTAGATCGTGACAAACGGTGGGATCGAGTTGAGTTAGCCTACCAATTATTAGCCCAAGCTAAATCAGAGTTTTCATATTCTACTGCGTCAGAAGCTTTAAAAGCCGCCTATGAGCGTGGTGAAAATGATGAATTTGTAAAACCAACATTAATTGGTGAAAAAATTAAAATTGAAGACGGAGATTCTGTGATTTTTATGAATTACCGTGCTGATAGAGCAAGAGAAATTACTCAAGCCTTTGTTGATGAAATATTTGATGGTTTTGACCGTGGCAATAAAGTTAACCTTGCTGATTTTGTTATGTTGACACAATATTCTGATGCAATAAAAACAAGTTGTGCCTACGGACCAACATATTTACCTAAAGTTTTAGGTGAACATTTACAAGATTTAGGAAAAACACAGTTAAGAATTGCAGAAACAGAAAAATATGCGCATGTAACATTTTTCTTTAGTGGTGGCTTAGAAAAACCTTTTAAAGGAGAAGATCGTGAATTAATTCCTTCTCCAAAAGTAGCCACTTATGACTTACAACCTGAAATGAATGCACCATTATTAACCGATAAATTTGTTACAGCAATTGAAAGTGGCAAGTATGATTTTATTATTTGTAATTTTGCCAACCCAGATATGGTTGGACACACGGGAAACTTTGATGCGACAGTTAAAGCGATTGAAGCATTAGATGGTTGCTTACAAAGAATTATTGAATCACTTAAAGCTCATGGTGGCGAAGCATTAATTACCGCTGACCACGGCAATGCAGAAAAAATGTCTGATCATGAAACTGGCCAGCCACATACCGCTCATACTAATTATTTAGTGCCTTTAATTTATTTTGGTCGTAAAGCAAAGCCAACAACGGAACAAGGTGTTTTATCTGATGTTGCGCCCAGTTTGTTAGCTCTTGCTGGGTTGCCCATTCCAAAAGAAATGACCGGTAAGCCATTAATGGAAATATTGGAGTAAGATGAATACTTTTTCTAACGTTGTTATGGATTTTAAAATAAGAATTTTCTCAGTTAATACGGATTTTTTTTAGGCATCCTATTTTGAGAAAATTTTTATTCGCTATTATTTTTATCTCTCTCTTTAATATTGCTGAGCTTCAATCGGCTCAATCAAGCGATAGTGGAAAAAAAGCGGCTAAACAAGAGTTACAAGAACTTAGAAATAAAATTAAATCTCTGCAATCAGTATTATCAAAAAAAAGAAGTGCTCAATCAATTGCAGTAAAAAAATTAAGAAAAACTGAAAAAAAGATTGCAACAGCCTCAAAAATTCTACGCTCTACCATTCAACAATTAAAACGAAAGAAAACCGAACTAAAAAGGCTTAATAGGCTACAAAAATCTTTGAAGGCTGATGAAAAGATTCAAAAACAAGCGTTAGCTAATCAATTACGTTCTGCTTATATGAATGGCAAACAAGAATATTTAAAGTTGTTATTGAATCAACAGGATCCTGATAAATTAGGTCGGATGTTAGTTTATTATGATTACATGAATAAAGCTCGTAGTAAGCAAGTTAAAAAATTACAAAAAACGTTAACCGAAATGAGAACGATTGATCAAAAAATCACTAAAGAAATCGACAAACTTAATTTATTACAAAAATCTAAACAAGTAGAAACACGGCAATTAAAGAAACTAAAAAACAACCGAAAAAAAATAGTTGATTCTTTGGGTAAAGAAATAAAATTAAAAAATAATGAATTAACCGATTTAGAAATTAACGCTAAAGAACTTCAAATATTAATTGATTCAGTAAGAAAAACTATTGAGACAATGGATTTTTCTCAACCATTGGAAGGTTTAAAACATTTAAAGGGAAAACTTAAATGGCCAGTTAAAGGAAAACATGTAAAAAAATATGGCTCAATTAATCAAGGGCAACGAAGCAGTGGAATATTAATTTCGGGGAAAGAAGGACGAGAAATTAGTACTATTTATCACGGAAGAATTGTTTATGCTGATTGGTTAAAGGGGTTTGGTTTATTAGTTATTATTGATCATGGAAAAGGTTACATGAGTTTATATGGCTATAATCAAGCATTGTACAAAGATGTTGGTGATTGGACCGAAAATCGTGAAGCCATTGCAACTTTAGGACAAAGTGGTGGACAACGATCACCCGCTCTATACTTTGAATTACGTTATCAAGGCAAGCCGGTTAATCCCAACAAATGGTTCCGTTAAATTAATATTAATAGAGTTAATGGTTAATCGCTATTGCTCAATATCACCTTTCAATAGTCAGAAATTTAAATAAGGTTACGCCCGTGAAATCATCAAGTTTTTCATCATTAAAACTCAGTCGGCCATTAATTTCTAATATAGCCAGTTTAGGTTATAAAGAAATGACCGCTATTCAACAAAAAAGTTTACCTTCGATCCTTGATGGCAAAGATGTTGTTGCACAAGGTAAAACAGGTTCGGGAAAAACAACCGCTTTTGGATTAGGCTTATTGCATAACCTCGATGTTAAGAAGTTTCGAGTTCAATCATTGGTTTTATGCCCAACCCGTGAACTTGCTGATCAGGTCGCTAAGGAGATCCGCCGACTAGCACGTTCAATACACAATATAAAAGTGTTAACACTGTGTGGAGGCTCTCCACTTGGCCCACAAATAGGTTCATTAGAGCATGGCGCCCATATTATTGTTGGCACTCCTGGGCGTATTGAAGATCATCTTAATCGAGGACGTTTAAATTTAGACAATTTAAATACTCTAGTCTTAGATGAGGCCGATAGAATGTTAGAAATGGGTTTTCAATCAGCGTTAGATTTAATCTTTTCTTTATGCCCTAACAAACGTCAAACCTTATTATTTAGCGCAACGATCCCTGATAATATTATGTCGATCACAAAAAACATTATGAATAATCCTGAAAAAATCACCTCGGAATCTACTCATGATAAAACAAATATAAAACAGCATTTCTTTAAACTTGCCAATGACAGTGAACGTGTTACCGCAGTAAGATTATTATTATCAAAATATAAACCAACAGCCTGTGTCATATTTTGTACAACAAAAGTAGAAACACAATCGGTTGCCGATGAATTATTAGCTTATGGCATTAGTTGTTTAGCTTTGCATGGTGATCTAGAACAAAAAGAACGCGACCAAACACTATTGATGTTTGCAAACAAAAGTATATCTGTGTTGGTAGCAACTGACGTTGCCGCGAGAGGTTTAGATATTGAGCAACTGGATGTTGTAATTAATCATCAGCTATCAAGAGATCCAGAAGTTCATCTGCATCGTATTGGTAGAACTGGGCGTGCGGGTAGTCAAGGTGTTGCCTTGAGTTTGGTTGCGGATAATGAAATACATCGAATCATTAAACTTGAAGATATTTTAAAACAATCTATTAAGATGGAACCATTACCTAGTTTAGATATTTTAAATAATAAATTACCAAAACCAAATATGGTGACATTACAAATTGATGGCGGTCGAAAACAAAAACTTCGACCGGGTGATATTTTAGGGGCGCTAACCGCGAAACCAAAATCCTCTTCAGAGAGTGACTATTCAGCTACGATCAGTGGTGACCAAATAGGAAAAATTCAAATTTTTGACATTAAAGCATACGTTGCTGTTAATCGTAAAATAGCTGATGCAGCTCTTAAAAAATTAACCACACAAAAACTTAAAGGGAAAAATTTTAAAGCGCGATACATTCGACTTTAGTTTTTAATTAAAAAAGTAAAGAAGATAAAATATGCCAGAAGCATTAAAAAATTATTATTCAGAAGAAATTGTTAATTCAATTGCAAAAGATTGCAAGATATTACATAGAGATTTTGATGTAGCACTCTATGTAAATACCGTTTTGCATAATGACTGGGATCAATTAGAATTAAAACAACGAATGCATCGCATTGCTAAAGTCTTTGAAGAATTTTTTCCTAATGATTATCAAGATTCAATCAATATTTTATTATCAGTAGCAAAAAATTATAGTGGTTTGGTTCACATGTGTTTTCCTGATTATGTAGAGCAATACGGGCTCAATGATTTTGATATATCAATGAATGCACTTGAGCAACTGACAGAAGGTTCAACATCAGAATTTGCAATACGCCCGTTTATTATCAAATATCCTGTTGAAACGATGGCAAGAATGAAACTTTGGTCTAAATCAAAAAATGAACATATAAGAAGACTTGCCTCTGAAGGATGTCGGCCACGTTTACCTTGGGCTATGGCATTACCTAATTATAAAAAAGATCCAGCAGAAGTTATCGCCATTATATTAAATATGGTGGATGATAAAAGTTTATATGTGAGGAGAAGTGTTGCTAATAATTTGAATGATATTAGTAAAGATAATCCTAATGTTGTTATTGAAATTGCTAAAAAATATTTGGGTAAATCTAAAAATATTGATTGGGCTATCAAACATGCTTGTAGAGGTTTATTAAAACAAGGAAATAAAAAAATACTTTATTTATTTGGTTATAAAGAAAGCAAACATCTTGAGGTAAATAATTTAATTATTGATAAAAAAGCAATGCTTGGAGAAAAGTTCAATTTTCAATTCGAAATAAATACAAAAAAGAAGCAGCTAGGTATGTTAAGAATTGAATTCATTATCGAATTTATGAAAGCTAATGGAAAGTTAGCCGGTAAAATATTTAAAATATCTGAAGGTTTATATTCTGGAAAGAATAAACAAATTAATAAATATTTTTCATTCAAATTAATTAGTACAAGAAAATATTATTTAGGAGAGCATAAAATTTCGATTGTGATTAATGGAGATAAAATAAAAACTGCTTCATTCCAATTATACGAATAGTTGAGATTTTTAGTCAGAAGAAACTAGTCAAGTTCCAATTTTGGTAGGACACCATGCCAAATTTCAAAGGACTTTGCCGCTTGACCTACTAGCATGCCGTAACCATCAGATAACCTAGAAAATCCTTTATTTTTAAAGTATTTTAAACATTCTTCAGCGCGTTGAGCATAATTAAGATCGTAAATAAATGCATTAGCGGCTAATTGTGAAATAGTAGGTTCAATAAGAGAAAGATTAAACTGGCTTGTCGCACAAATGATACCATCAAACTTGTTAATATTAGCGTTATTATTTGATAGTTCAAAAGCTTTTATCTTTCCAAGTTTTGTAAATTGAGAAATAGCGGAGGATATTTTATCTTTACTGCGATTATGTAAAGTTACTTTTGCATTGTTTTTTAATAAAGCATAAATAACGGATATAGATGCACCACCCGCGCCAACCACTAATATATTTTTATTATGCGTATCAAAATTAAGCCGTTTTAAATCTAATAATAATCCTTCACCATCGGTAGTATCACCTTTGATTTTTCCAGATTGATCAACCGATAAAGTATTTACTGCTTGGCAAACTTGAGAAGCTTCAGATAGTTCAGCAACAACATTTAAAACTTGTTGTTTAAAAGGAAGAGTAACATTTAAACCTGTTCCACCTTGATTAAAGAAATCTTTTACAAAGGTTTCAAGCTGTTCGGTTTCAACTAAATATTTTTGATAATCACAATTAATATTGAGTTGAGTAGCAAATTTTTTATGAATTGGTGGAGAAAGACTATGTTCAATGGGATTACCAATGACACCACAGAGAGTATTTTTAGAGGTCATTGATATTCCAATTTTGTTTTTGTTTATATGCTTAAATAAGTATGTTTAATTCAAGTTGTTTAACTTAACCTATCTTAGATATATTTAACTGAAGATATTTCATAATCAACGTCGCCAGCAGGTGTCTTAACCACAACATCATCACCTTCATTTTTTCCGATTAAACCGCGAGCGATTGGGGAGTTGATTGATATTTTATTTTTCTTCACATCAGCTTCATCGTGACCAACTATTTGATAAGTTTTTTCTTCTTCGGTATCCATATTGATAATGCTAACGGTTGTTCCAAAAATCACTTTGCTTGTTTTTGGTACGCTAGTCACATCAATAATTTGCGCTGAGCCGAGCTTAAATTCAATATCTTGAACTCGACCCTCGATAAAACCTTGCTGTTCTCTTGCGGCATGATATTCAGCATTTTCTTTTAAATCGCCGTGTTCTCTAGCTTCTGCAATCGCAGCAACGACTCTTGGTCTTTGATTTTGTTTAAGGTCTTTCAGCTCTTCCATAAGAGCATCAGCACCTTCTTTAGTCATAGGTGTTGTTTGCATTTAATATTTACCTTTTACTGAGAAAATCTCAGTTTAATTTAATGAAGTTTTGTAGTTAAAATAATATTTTATTGATTACTTTAAGCTTTAATTTTAACGCGAGTATGTAATTCTTGAACCGTTGTAACGCGTTGTCTGGTTTGTTGACTAACGGCTTTTGCGGTAGCAAAGCCTGCGGCTAATGTTGTTGTGTAAGCCACTTTATGTTGAAGCGCAGAGCGACGAATCATGTAAGAGTCAGCGACGGCTTGTTTGCCTTCTGTGGTATTAACAATGTAATCAATTTCATCATTTTTGATCATATCAACTAAGTGAGGGCGACCTTCATACATTTTATTAACCCGTTGACAAAAAACGCCTTCTTTTATTAATACTTTTGCTGTGCCAGCCGTTGCATAAATTTCAAAACCTACTTCAATGAGTGCTCTTGCAGTTTCAGAAACTTTTGTTTTGTCGCTGTCTTTAACACTCAGAATGGCTTTGCCACCTCTTGGCGCTTGAGAGCCACCACCGAGTTGTGCTTTATAATATGCTTCACCAAAAGTATCACCGACTCCCATGGCTTCACCGGTGGATTTCATTTCAGGCCCTAAAATTGGATCGGCTCCTGGAAATTTATTAAACGGGAAAACCGGTTCTTTAACTGTGAAAAAATCGGAATCTAGAGTTTGTGTGTAACCTTGTTCAATAAGTGATCTTCCTGCCATAACACTTGCGGCTATTTTTGCTAGAGGTCGACCGGTTGCTTTTGAAACAAAAGGGACTGTTCTAGAAGCTCTTGGATTGACCTCTAATACGTAAATATCGTCACCTTGAATGGCGAACTGCGTATTCATTAAACCGCGAACATGAAGTTCTTTTGCCATGACTTCTATTTGGTCTTTTAACTTGGCTTGCACTTCATCACTTAAAGTATGTGGTGGAATGCAACAAGCGGAATCACCTGAGTGAACACCTGCTTGTTCAATGTGTTCCATAATGCCGCCAATTAAAGTCGTTTCACCATCATAAATGGCGTCAATATCGACTTCGATAGCATCGTTTAAAAAACGATCTAATAATACTGGAGATTCATTAGAAACAGAAACGGCTTCTGTCATATAGCGTTTAAGCTCATCGGCATTAAAAACAATTTCCATCGCACGACCACCTAATACATAAGAAGGTCTTACCACGAGCGGATAACCGATTTCATCGGCTAAACGAACCCCGTCTTCAACATTTCTGGCGGTTCTGTTTGGTGGTTGTTTTAAACCTAAACGTTCAATTGAACGTTGGAATCTTTCACGGTCTTCTGAGCGGTCAATCGCATCGGGTGATGTACCAATAATGGGTACTCCAGCCGCTTCAAGGTCGCGAGCTAATTTAAGTGGTGTTTGTCCGCCATATTGAACAATAACGCCTTTAGGTTTTTCTTTGGCAACAATTTCCAAAACATCTTCAAGAGTGACTGGTTCAAAATAAAGTCTATCCGAAGTATCGTAATCGGTTGAAACGGTTTCGGGGTTACAATTGACCATAATGGTTTCGTAACCATCTTCACGCATTGCAAACGCTGCATGAACACAGCAATAATCAAATTCAATACCTTGTCCTATTCGATTTGGCCCACCACCAATGATCATGATTTTTTCTTTATTGGTTGGTAGCGCTTCACATTCGTCTTCATAAGTTGAATATAAATAGGCGGTATCCGTTTTAAATTCTGCGGCACAAGTATCAACACGTTTGTATACTGGAAATAGATCCAAACCATGGCGAAATTTTCTAATTTCTTTTTCGCTGATATGCATCAGTTGAGACAAGCGGCGATCAGAAAAACCTTTGCGTTTCATATTTCTTAAACAATCACGATCAACATCACCAAGACTTAAGGTAGAAAAATGATTTTCAAGTTGCACAAGTTCTTCAATTTGTACTAAAAACCAAGGGTCAATATTGGTTAATTGAAAAACCTCATCAACGGAATAGTTTTGTCTAAAAGCATCGGCAACATAATAAATTCTTTCGCAATTTGGGACTTGTAAATGACGATGTAGCTTTTCTTTCCAATGATCGTTATCGGTTTTAAGCAGTGGATTAAAACCGTCGAAACCTGTTTCAAGACTTCTTAATGCTTTTTGCATCGATTCTTGGAAGGTACGACCAATTGCCATAACTTCACCCACTGATTTCATTTGAGTGGTTAGTGTACCATCAGCATTGGGAAACTTTTCAAAATTAAAACGAGGAATTTTAGTAACAACATAGTCAATGCTTGGTTCAAATGATGCAGGAGTTCGGCCACCAGTAATATCATTTTGTAACTCATCTAAGGTGTAACCAACAGCTAGTTTGGCGGCAATTTTAGCAATAGGGAAGCCGGTTGCTTTTGATGCTAATGCTGACGAGCGAGAGACTCTAGGATTCATTTCAATAACAATCATTCGACCTGTTTCTGGGTCTATTGAGAATTGAACATTAGAACCGCCGGTTTCTACACCCACTTCTCTTAATACTGCTAAAGAAGCATTTCGCATAATTTGGTATTCTTTGTCGGTTAGCGTTTGTGCCGGTGCAACGGTAATCGAATCGCCAGTGTGGACTCCCATAGGATCAAGGTTTTCGATAGAACAAATAATAATACAGTTATCATTTTTGTCTCTAACGACTTCCATTTCGTATTCTTTCCAACCAATTAGTGATTCATCAATTAATAATTCTGTAGTCGGCGAAAGATCTAATCCTCTTTCACAAATTTCTTCAAATTCTTCGCGGTTATAAGCAATACCACCACCTGTTCCACCCATGGTGAAAGACGGTCTGATAATGCAAGGAAATCCAACTTCAGACTGCACTTTATAAGCATCTTCCATTGAGTGTGCAATACCCGCACGAGGCATGTCTAAACCTATTTTTCTCATCGCTTTCGCAAATTTTTCTCTATCTTCTGCTTTATCAATCGCTTCGCGGTTAGCGCCAATCATTTCAACATTGTGAATTTTCAATACACCCCGTGAGGCTAAATCTAAAGCACAATTAAGTGCTGTTTGACCGCCCATGGTAGGTAAAATCGCATCAGGTTTTTCTTTTTCGATAATGGTGGCAACGACTTCCCAATGAATGGGTTCAATGTAGGTAGCATCTGCCATTTCAGGATCGGTCATAATGGTGGCAGGATTTGAGTTGACTAAAATAACCCGATACCCTTCCTCACGAAGGGCTTTGCAAGCTTGAGCACCTGAATAATCAAACTCGCAAGCTTGACCAATGATGATAGGGCCTGCGCCTAAGATTAAAATACTTTTTATGTCTGTACGTTTTGGCATTGACTATTACCGTGTTTAAATGTTTTCTATAAATCATAGTTAAAAGAAACTATGAGACTGCAATTCAGTTTTTCTAGTGACTAACTTTTGTTCATTAATTCAATAAAGTGGTCAAACAATGGCGCCGCATCATGTGGACCTGGGCTTGCTTCTGGATGGCCTTGAAAACCAAAGGCGGCTTTATCTGTATGTTCAATACCTTGCAAGCTACCATCAAATAGTGATTTATGGGTTACTCTAAGATTACTAGGAAGAGAATCTTCATCCACCGCAAATCCATGGTTTTGGCTCGTGATTAACACGGTTTTATCTTTAAGATTTTCTACTGGATGATTAGCGCCATGATGACCAAATTTCATTTTGATTGATTTAGCACCAGAAGCGATAGCTAATAGTTGGTGGCCCAAACAAATACCAAAGATTGGAATTTCAGTTTTTAGAAAATCTTTGATCGCGTTGATCGCATAATCACATGGTTCTGGATCTCCAGGGCCATTTGACAGAAAAATACCATCGGGTTTAAGTGCTAAAACTTCACTTGAAGGCGTTTGAGCTGGTACAACGGTTAAGCGACACCCGCGATCGGCTAACATCCGCAAAATGTTCTTTTTAACGCCAAAATCATAAGCGACAACATGATACTTTTGATCATTTGATGACAAGTTAGAATGTCCACCTTCTAATTGCCAGCTTGTTTGGTCCCAGTTGTAGGTTTTTTTAGCGCAAACTTCTTTCGCTAAATCTAACCCTTTTAAGCCTGAAAAAGCTTTTGCTTTTTCTAATGCGATAGCTTCCACTTTTTCTGTATTGAAATCTTTTCCGGCAATAATGCAACCTGCAAGAGCACCTTTAGAACGAAGTACTCGTGTTAGTTTTCGTGTATCAATGTCTGCAATGGCTTGAATTTTGTTTTCAACTAAATATTCTTCAAGGGTTTGGGTTTTACGCCAATTACTTGCAACGATTGGTAAATCTCTAATAATTAACCCAGCAGCCCAAACATCATTAGATTCGACATCTTCTGGATTAACACCCGTATTGCCAATATGTGGGTAAGTTAAAGTGACCATTTGTTTGGCGTAGGATGGATCAGTGAGTATTTCTTGATAACCAGTCATTGCAGTATTAAAAACAACCTCGGCGACAGAGGTGCCATCAGCACCAATCGATTTACCATAGAAAACACTTCCGTCTTCTAGCACAAGAATCGCTGAGTTTGATGATGATAAATTAGATACAGCAGGGAAAGACAAAATAGCCTCCGGTTAATATTCAAATCGATCACTAATAAAAAGCGGAAAAGGTTATAAAAACCGCTTCCGCTTAATTACTAATGATGTGAGTTAATGGTGTTTAATCTCTGTAATTCTAGCCATTTGGCAAAACTAAGGTATTTTACGCGATCTAGGGGTTTTATGTCTATCTTTGAAACAGTATTTAAGGATAAAAAATGGGATATTTATCTTAAACTAAAATGGATTGCTGCGGCTTTAAGTGTTCATTATTAAAAGCTTCTAAATGAATAATAGCTATTAGATTGTGAAATATCGTCAAATGCTTTTGAGGATAATTGATTAATTGATTGAATTATAGGGCAGTAGTCGGTATATTTTGAAGATCTGAGCGTTAAAATAATAATAATGAATGGGGAAGTTTTATGGACAAAAACAATAATGAATTAAAAGATATTAATAAAAAAATAGTAATGACAGTGCTTTTGGGTTCATTTGGCGTAGTTTTTTTTGCTCTTGGTCTTTATGGAATGGTTTCGGTCAACGGAAATTTTTTGCATCCGCTATTAAATGATCAAGTATTTGTCGTGGGTTTAATTGTTATTGGTGTGATCATTGAAGTTTGGCAGCTTTATAAGTTGATACCCTTATTTTCTCAACGAAAAAAATTGATTGGTAGCGAGAAAAAGTAAGCTGTTGTGTTGCAAGTTATTGTACTCAGTCAATAGTATACTCATAAGAGCGCCGAGCGCTGAAATGAGAATAAAAAAACCGCTTTAAAGCGGTTTTTTTTATTCTGGTGCGAATGGTGGGACTCGAACCCACACAACCTAAGTTACTGCCCCCTCAAGGCAGCGCGTCTACCAATTCCGCCACATTCGCAAAGATTGTAAAGCGGCTAAACTATTGGTTAGCGCTATCTTTGGTTTGTTCTTTAGTCGCTGGAGTAATATTCTTTTCAGATTCTGCTGTAGTTGATTCAGATACAATAGATCCTGCTGCAACAGGCTCTGTTACATTCTCTAATGCAGTAGGTAATTCCGATTCAATACCATTGCTCTGCTCTATTTCCGCAGGTACAACGGATTCAATATCAACTTTTTGTGCTTCATCAAAAACATCATCGATGATGACTTCAGGCGTAGACTTTAAGTAACTAATACTAAGTGCAATACCAAAAAATAGGATTGCAAGTACGGTAGTTGCCTTGGTTAAAGCATTTCCTGAACCTGCCGCACCAAATACAGTATTGGCGCCACCGGCGCCAAAAGAGGCTCCCATTTCCGCCCCTTTACCTTGTTGAATTAATATAATGCCAACTAAAGCGATGGCTACGATTAAATAAATGATTAAAATTGTTTCTTGCATTGTGTTTATCCTGCCGCAGAATAAATGTTTAAAAAATCATCGGCTACTAATGAAGCTCCGCCGATTAACCCACCATCAATGTCAGCTTGAGCCAATAAATTTTTGGCATTACCTGCATTCATGCTACCACCATATAAAATTTGTAACTTTTCCGCTATCTGTTTATCTTGCTCAGCAAACCACGCTCTTAATGCATGATGTACTTGTTGTGCTTGTTCTGGTGTTGCTGTTTGTCCAGTTCCTACTGCCCAAATAGGCTCGTAAGCTAAACAGGCATTAGCAAAAGCCTTAATGCCTACTTTATTAACAACCGCTTCACACTGACTTATAAGGAAGCTAATTGTTTCCCCTTTTTCTCGTTGTTCTAATGTTTCACCAATACATAATATGGGTGTCATATCATTTCTTAAAGCCGCTTCAAATTTTAAAGCCACCTTTTGATTGTTTTCATCAAACATTTGACGACGTTCTGAGTGACCGACTAATGTATAACTGATTTGATAATCAGCTAACATTTTAGCACTTAATTCACCCGTAAATGCCCCATCATCATGCCAATGAATATTTTGAGCGCCTAATAACAACGTACTATTTGTTTTTAAACGGCTAATATCAGCAAAATGTATGTTTGGAACACAAATCATTATTTCGGAATTAATTGAGGGGTTAAAAGTAGCAATAATGTGACTTGCTAATCGAATTGCCTCTGAACGAGAGCAGTTCATCTTCCAGTTTCCAACAATTAATTGTTTTCTTGAATGATTCATTAAGAACAATAACCTATTTGTGCCATGCGCAAAAGGGCGCAAATATTAACTGACTGTTGAGCTAGATTCAACTGATTATTGCTAGGATTGGGTGATATTTAATGATGTGGTCGATTTGTTCTCTTTATGTTGATAAAGAAACGCTTTAAATTCTGTAATCGCTACTGGTCTTGAAAAGTAATAACCTTGAATATCATCACAATTATTTTGGGTAAGAAAATCAAGTTGTTGTTTAGTTTCAACGCCTTCGGCAATTACTTCTAAACGCAAACTTTTTGCCATTGAAATAATCGCTAGGGTGATAGCAGTATCATCGCCATTGACCACTAATTCATCAACAAAAGATTGGTCAATTTTTAGAGCATCTAGTGGAAAACGTTTTAGGTAAGCCAGCGAAGAATAACCAGTACCAAAGTCATCAATTGCAATTCTAATATTCATGTCTTTAATTTTTTCAAGTATCTCAATTGCGCTTTTAACATCTCTCATCAACATGCTTTCAGTAATTTCTAGCTCTAAATATTTTGCTGGAATGCGGTATTCTTTTAATATTCTAGCAATTTGTCCGACTAAGTCCGTTTGCTTAAATTGTAGCGCCGATAGGTTTACCGCAAAACGAATTTGGAAACCTTCCTTTAGGCAATCTGACAAGGTTTTACACGCATTTTCTAACACCCAGTCGCCTATTTCTTTTATTAAACCCGTACTTTCTGCGATTGGAATAAATTCTCCTGGGCTAATGTGACCTAAAATTGGACTGTGCCATCTAACTAATACTTCGGCACCAATAATTTGTTGGCTGGGTAAATTGAGTTGTGGTTGAAAAACTAAACTCAATTCATTATTTTTAATCGCTGAGCGTAAAGCATTGGCTAATTGGTGCCTACGATTCGCTAAATGATTGAGTTCTGATTGATAAAACTCATAGGTATTTCGACCCAGTTCTTTTGCTTTATACATTGCAGCATCGGCTGCTTTCATTAATGAATCAACATCCATACCATCGTGAGGGTAAAGGCAAACACCAATACTAACCGTGGTGTTGACTTGATAGTTTGATAGTTTGAATGGTTCTTCAAAGCTGAAAACAATTTTTTCGACAATATCGATAACATTTTCATTGTCAGAAATATTGTTTAAAATAATAACAAACTCATCACCACCTAATCGAGCCAAGGTATCTTCTGAGCGTAATCTGTCTAATAATCGTTGACTGGTCGCTTTAAGTAATTGATCACCTACGGCATGACCTAGTGAATCATTAACGTCTTTAAAGTGGTCGAGATCAAGAAATAATATGCCAACCATGGTTTCTGAACGGGCAGCGCGTTTTAGAGCATATTTAATTCTATCCATGCAGAGTGCACGGTTAGGCAATTGAGTTAAAGAGTCATAATTGGCTAAATATTGTAAATCTTTTACAGCTTGCTCAAGACGGCGGCGATTAATATGAAGGGCATTATTGGCTTTATCTCTTTCTAACTGATTTTTTTCGATGGTTTCTAACATTAAATTAAAAGAGTGAGCAAGTGAGCCAATTTCATCATTGCCATAACTAGGCACTCTAATTGTGTAGTCACCACTACTGCTCACTTTACGACTAAACTGATCAAGATTAATAATGGGTTGCGAAATGCTTTGTTGTATACGGTTAGCGAGTAGGTAAACAATTAATATCAAAGCCATTAAAATAGCAATGCTCGAAAAAATATAGGTTTGGATCTTTTGGGTAAAAGAAGTGGTTGAAATTTTTAAATAGACAGTGCCAATATTAACACCATCAGATTGAATTTCTTCCCAGACATACAAATACTTAGTGCCCCAGTAAAATGTGCTTATGGGTTTATATTCCGCATCACTAATATAGAAAGTTGTATTATCGTTTCGCATGGCGAGTTTGCGGCCAATAGCGTTAAAAATAGCGGCATTAGATTGGTGGTCTATGATGGCCATATCTAGAATTGTTAATAGCCGTTGGCTGTTTTCAGAAAGAACATCATTTTGCGTATGCTCTGCGAGCAATTTTGCTTTGCTAACTGAGTCAAGAATTAGAGATTGTTTGTTGCTATTATAATAATTTACGCCAATTGCAAATATGCCTACACTTAAAGTAACAGCGCATATCGAAGTGATGATTGTAATTAGGCGGTTTTTTATTGACCGATTCCAATACATTAACAACTAACCTTTTATCCTTAACGACGGTTTTATCTTAGTTTTCAAAAAATAGGATAAAAACAGTGAGTCATATAAATATAGTACAAATAATCTGAGTCGTCGTGATTCTGCAATTCAAGACAAAATCAGCGATGTTATTTTGTTTAAGATCAACAAAATCTTAAGGAATACATTAATATTGTTGTATTTACCTAGCCAAGCTTCCATTAATGCCCGTATAATACGCGCGTTTAAATTTTAGCGCGCGATTTAAACGGTGGATGATTTGTTGTTAATTAGAATTATTATGTAGTCATTTATTAATCAAACGCACTGACGTTAGTTGGAGTGTTTTAGCGCTAAAATTGAGCAATTTAAGACACTATCAACTATAGTATTTGACTAGAACTTAACAAAGTAATTACAAAAGAAATTTATGATTAAGATAAGTAAAGGTTTAGATCTTCCTATCACTGGAAAACCTGAGCAATCAATTTTTGATGGGCCGGTCGTTTCTGAAGTTGCACTACTCGGTGAAGATTATCTCGATATGAAAGCTTCTATGCATATTCGCCTTGAACACAAAGTGAAATGCGGAGACTTGTTGTGGACAGATAAAAAAAATCAAGGGGTAAAATATACAGCCCCTGCAAGTGGCACGATTAAAGCGATTAATCGCGGTGCAAAACGCAAGTTATTATCGGTGGTCATTGAAAGAGAAGGTGATGAATACGTTGAGTTTGCTAAATACGAAGAATCTCAATTAGCCTCTATAAAACGCGAGCAAGTGGTTGAGAATTTAGTGGATGCGGGTTTATGGCCATCTATTAGAACTCGTCCATTCAGTAAAATACCTGCTATTGATGGTCAACCAAGTGCGATTTTTGTTGCCGCAATGGATAGTAATCCATTGGCTGCAGATCCTATGGTTGTTATTGCAGAAGAGATGAAATCATTTAATCATGGTTTAACCGTTATAAAACATTTAACAGAAGGTGAATTATTTGTTTGTTACGACGGTAATAAAGATTTTAATATTGAAAAAAATAACAGTGCAGAATATCAAGCTTTCACAGGATTGCATCCAGCAGGTAATGTTGGAACCCATATTCACTTTTTAAAACCGGTTAATAATAAACGTTGTGTTTGGCATATTGGTTATCAAGATGTTATCGCGATTGGTCAGCTTTTTATCACCGGACGTTTAAATTGCCAGCGAATTATTTCTATTGCTGGACCATTAGTAAAACAACCTCGATTAATTAGAACATTACAAGGCGCTAATGTTACACAATTATTAGCTGAGCAAATTGCTCCAAACGATGAAAGAATTATTTCTGGATCGGTATTTAATGGTCATATTGCAACGCATCACCGCGCTTTTTTAGGCCGTTATCATAATCAATTGAGCGTTTTGGCTGAAGGCCGCGAAAAAGAATTGTTTGGCTGGTTACACATTGGAGTCGATAAATTTTCAGTAACAAGAGCTTTTATTTCACATGTTAATAGAAAAAAAGAGTTTGATATGACCACATCAACTCACGGCAGTGAAAGAGCGATTATGCCGATTGGTAGTTATGAAAGAGTTATGCCTTGGGATATTTTGCCAACCCAATTACTTCGTTCCTTAGTTGTTGGTGACACGGATACGGCACAGCAGTTAGGCTGTTTAGAGTTTGACGAAGAAGATTTAGCATTATGTACTTTTGTTTGTCCTGGTAAATACGAATATGGTCCCATCCTCCGCGATGTGCTAACTACCATTGAGAAGGAAGGTTAATGAAAAGTTTACGCGAATATATTGATCACCTC
>Ga0256845_1001616_pt1 | contig 17721 bp, 19 predicted proteins | sample RiftiametaG_FD_189101 | JGI IMG/M metagenome (GOLD analysis project Ga0256845, IMG submission 189101) | Tube worm associated microbial communities from hydrothermal vent at the East Pacific Rise, Pacific Ocean - Riftia | ecosystem: Host-associated > Annelida > Integument > Unclassified ...
CTCTATTTTCAGACAAAAAATTTATGCTCCCAAAAAATTTACAATAATAATTGCAATCTCAAAAAATGCAAATTTTACACCTTTGCTATTCCCCGTTCCGAGACGATGGAAAAAAAACTTTCCTGTTCTTCTGTTTTTCAAATAATATTCGATCATACATCCCGGGAGTGATCTACTGCTTTTCTCCGATTCAACATCAAGTAATGCTATCCCCAATTCGATATTACTATTCAAATTTCTTCTAATTCCGTATTTGTGAAAAACAATATCAATGGCTTTCAAAAAAACATTCTTGAATTTTTTTGTACCGTTAAAAAACCTCATGATCTTTAAGCAGACCGTATCGGATTCTCTTGAAAAACCATCATCATACTGATATCCGAGAATATCATTGCCTTTTAATTTTTTATATATTTTCTCGTTAAAAAATTTTCCTATCGTTTCCGGACGAAATTTAATATCTGCACTTTTCTTAAGAAACGGACCTCGCATAACAACATCTTTAATAATTCTGATCTTCTGCTTCTCTGTTAAGTATTCAAAATTATTTATCTGCTTCATCAGATTATCTTTGACATCAGAATAGATCGGAATGGTCAAAATAGATAAAAAAATAGTTATCAGAACTTTCATTCTACCACCTCGGGATCTTTCCTTCTCCCGGACACTTTCCCTAGCAGAATCATAAGAAATAATAAAATAAAGGAGAGAACTATCGTATAGACCGACAAAAAATTAATTCCTCTTCTCAACCCATCGATTGAAATAGTAAAACATCCAAGTGCAATCCACCATCCCAACATATAAAACTCTTCAAAATATATTTCCTCAATTCCAACCGAACTGAAAACCGAATCACGAAATGCCAGTAATAACGATGAAAAATTCATTTTTCTTTTTACTGCAGATCTCATTTTTCCTCCTTTTTTTTCAACTATTGCTATTTTTAAAATATCCTCTGTCATCTATTCTTGAATATGCAGAAATTTTAATATCTGCTGATATATATATTTTTAACTTACTACCCGAATTAAGTGAGATTGTCGGAACTATTGACATACTTTTTGATGCAATACCATCATTCAACCGAGTGAATTGTTCGGAACCGCGACCTATCACAATTGAGGTGTTTCCACTCCTGCTTACTCCATTTTGGGCCATACCGACAATTCCGTTAAGAAACCCGAAAAAGAGAGCCTGACCGTATTTTTTCATAAAATGGCTGTTTACACTCCCCTTCAATCCGGAAGCTCCTTCGGAATTAAGTGCAGACATTTCTCTACCCTTATTCAACACAATGGATCTGCCATCCGGAAATATCATCCTGTGGAATCTCAATATCAATCTATTTCCTTGTCTCGGAGAAACAGGCATAGCTTTACCAACAATCCTGGTGTTGGAAGGAATGAGGACAAAGGTTCCGCTCCTATCATAAAAATCTTTAACAACCCTGCAGATAACCGGACTTTCATATATGTCGTTAATAACCCTATTCATCAATACAGCATCGAGGAAATCTCCTTCAAAAATACTTTTAACAGGATTATTGTTGTAAATAAGCCTTTCATTACCATCATCCTTTTTTAAACTATTATTTAAATCTTGTTTATGAATTATTCCGTGTTCTTCATTTTCCGATATATAATTTACAACAACTTCACTTCCATTATTAAATATCCTTGCATTGCGATCACGATCGGAATAGGCTTTTAGAGATATCTTACTTCTTTTAAACCTCTTTGCTTTAATTGAATTTCTTTTCTTACTGTTATCGGAATAATCAACTATTTTCTTTTCTGCCGCCAACACATCCGGATCAAAACCGGAAAAAGGATCTTCATCACTGTCACCGAAAGATTCATCCTCGGATTCCGGTTGGAATTCAGCAACCGAATCTTTCTCCTCAATAGTATTAACTTCATTATTCTCTTTAAGTCCCGCCATAATATCATTTGCAATATCTGAAACGGCAACACTTTTCCCCATGAAAATATCATCCTCAATTTTATTCTCTTTCTCCAAGATCAATTTTCTATTTTTTTCCATCTCTTCTATCTGTGCTTTTATATCTCTATTTTCCGAAGTAAAGTTTAATTTTTTATTATCGGTTGTCTCACCATCCAAAGCACCGTAAATAAAAAAGGTCAAAATAAACAGTAATACGGCTCCTGTTGCAATCAGATATTTTTCATCAATCTTTCTTTTTTTTTTATTTTCTACTTTCTTTTCAACCGACCTTACATAATTATTATTTAAATTTTCAGACATAATATCAATACCTTCCTATTATCGACTCTTTCCCTCCGAACTTAAGAACAAAATATTCACTATTATCAAGAACCCTGTGAACCATATACTCTTTTCCATTATCAACATACCTTACAATCTCAAGTCTTTTTTTCCCTTTTTTATTTCTGATGAACAATGCAGGTCTCAATTGACTTTTCCCTAAGTTTATTACGGTAAATATCCCGTTATCATATACTTGTGTTATTAAAAAATATTTATCCCGGATTCTATATCTATAGCTGATTTTTTTATCTGTCACTCTGCTTAAATCGTCATAATTTTTTTTACGACCGTTTTTTTTGATATAGGAAATATCCCTGCTGCTTACATTTATAAAAACCTGCTTACATATCTTCTTCTTTTTTATATTCCCTGAGATCTCCTCAAGAATAAAACTGAAAATTTTTCCTCTTTTTGAGATAATATCAAGAGAAGTATGAATATTTTTCCTGTCCGGGACAACATAAATATATCTTTTATTATTACTGTTCACTCTCCATTCACCTGTAGGTTCGATTATCTCGGAAACTTCTTCATCTTCCGGAAGTATTAAAGTTGTCGTACAATTAACCTCACAATAGATCTTAAAAATCCTTTTCATATTATTATTCCGGAAATTGCAGGTTTTAATGATATATTCAAATTCTGCTCCTGATAATCCGGAATATAAAAAACAGATAACCAAATAGATCTTTAACAATAGTTTTTTATTTTTCATCAAACCCCCTTTCCGGTTTGAAAAACGGATTTTCCCTGTACTCAACTATTAAAAGTCCGTGAGCATTTCCTCTTTTCCTCACAACCGGTTTTATTCTAATTATCGAAATATAATTTTTGTCTGATTCAAGCCTTCCCGCCATTGATAAAAGTCTTTTATTAAAAAACACCTGCACTTTAAGATCGGGGAGCTTTTGAATGATCGAAATATTTTTTATAGATACCATACCCTGCAAATTTCTGTTGATCATATCGTATCTTTTAGAAACGATTAAAGTGTTTTTTATATCTACCGCCGCCTCTTTCGAAGCCTTAGACAACGCCCCCATCAGATTACTTTTTACAGTAAGACGATTAAATGTATACATATCCGTTAAAAATCCGGTAATAAAATCATCAATCTCTGCAACGCACCTCGTCTCACCTTTAGCATCAATAAAATCAAAATCAACCGGTTTAGCTTCACCGGTCTCTCTGTTAATAAAAATAGGGAGAGGCTTGATTTCATCAATTTTAAGAGTAAGCAGATATGAGTAAATTCCAATTACAATTATTATTAGAAGTTCCAAGATAGATATCAGCTTAAAAGCTTTGCCGACAAGAATACTGGCATTTTTTTCATAAATATACTTACTCATCCTGTTTCTCCTCTTCTGGAATTATTTCGGTTACAAATGACCCGGTTTTTGAAATTTTCGGATCATTGGATCTCTGATTTATTCTATCTCCCATTCGTCTTTCAGATCTGCTTTTCCTTTTTTTCAAACCTGATCTTTGTGAATCGGAAGAAGTTCCGGTACCATTTTTATCATTAATATTTGAAGTTTTTTCGGATATTCTCGGCGGATTTGCAAAAGAAGAATAACCTCCGCTATCTTTCTTGCTCCCTCTCATATCATTTCCATTCTTTCTCTTCCCTCCGCCATTTCCGGAGCCTTGTTTTTTTCCTCCGGAGAAACGCCCTCTTTTAACAATCCCGGATAGATTCTTACCGGACTTCCCAATACTTTTTACGGAAGCGGCAGCACCCTTTAAAACAGATCTGGAGGCAACTGCAACAGATGCACCGACGGCAAGTGCAGTCTCCCCCATATTTCCGGCACTTCCGATTATCCGATCTACTATTTTTGATACTGAAAAAACCAACCCGAGAGAGATAAGCGGTCCTGCCATAAGGAGGATCATCTGTTCAACCGAGGCACTCACACTAACCGAAGACGGCCGGAACATATTTCCTCCATATGCATTCTGTCCGAAAAGATCTATCATCATTCTCATAACCATAATATATACCGGTATCACAAGAAGATATGAAAGAACTATAAGTGTCCATTTTATTCCTATTGATCTGAATTCCCGTGAAACAAGCATTGCTGCAAAAACCGGTCCGATAGCAAGGACTAATGCTAATGATGCATAAGCACCTGCAATTAAGACCAGAATGAGGATCATAATAAAAAACATTATCATCAAACATATTCCGGAAAGGATCGCAGTAACCAAGCCAATGAAAAGCCCTTCGAAAAAGCCCGCTTCATCACCATTTTTTTCTAAAGCGGCTTCATGTCTTTTACTACCTTCGACATAACTCTCTTCTATATTTTTATTGATATTTCCGAACTCACTTATAACGGTATCACCGATATCCGCTGCCGCTCTGTATATACCTGTTGAAAGTTTCCCGTATCCAAGCAGAACCGTGCCTACAAAGAATATGGTCAACAACTTTGAAGCAAGATTAATTCCCTTTCCGGTTGAGATATCGATCGCCTCCTTGAGAATCTCAAATGTGATCAAAAGAATGAAAATAGATCCGGCAAAAGGAATAATATCGTGATAGAAGGGAAGAATGATATTGCCGAAGCCGTCAATCAACGCTCTTAAAATAGTTCCCATAATAATCCTCTAACTGAAAAAGGCAGACGTGACCTTTGATAATATCCTAAACATAAACAGTATTAACAATATTGAAAGAACAGTGGGAATATAAAAATCCATATCAAGAATTCCGGGAACTATTGAATTGATCGATTTGATATTTTTATGTATAAAATCAAGAGAAAATTTTACCGAGAAAGAGTATAGGATAATCGTAAGAAACCTTGCAAAAGCCGTCTTTACCCACATGATTCCCGTAGCTCTTGTTTCCGGAGACATCATCAAAGTAACGGGTATTATTCCGAGGGACATCTGAATTAAAAAAATTGCATAACTTTTACCTATGACAATAATAACCACGGTTAAAAGTATCAGTGATATAAACAGTGAAATATATGCAAATGTACATTTTAAAATATATACAAAATCAGCTTTATTCAAATTAATATCGAGTTCACTGTTAATTATACCTTTAAGACCTCGCGGAGATAGAAGTATTGTCGGAAGTTCATGTTTTATAATAACTTTTTTCCAAAGAAGAGAAAAATTTTTTTTAAGACCGCTGTTAGAAACAACATTATCACAAACTCCATGATAAATTTTTCCCCATCCTCCGATTATAATTATCAGAGAAATATAGAGAATAAATTTTTTTGTAATCGTCACTCCCTTTCCGGTAACAAGATCAAGTGCCGACTTTATTAGTTCTATTGTAAAAAGAACAATAACTATAGATAGAGCTACTTCCACAAAGATATCTGCAAATCCGCCGATAGATTTATTAAGGATCTCTATCAGCCTTCCCAGGATATCCGCATTTTTCATTTAATCACACCCTCTTATTCCGATTTTTCCCTTCCCTTCATATTTTTTAACAGAAGCGAACTTTTCACTTTCAACTCTGTTTGAGCATTCATCAACATTATCAGCTCTACTATCTGATGCTGTATTTCAAAATCCAGCATAGTTCCGAATGTTAATAGTTTTACTCTTTTTGCTTCCCAGTAAACTTTCGGTCTCCCGAGAAGATCATTCTGTTTTTTTATTTTTAATATTTTTTCCCCACGCTTCTGCTGCATTTTTCTCGTATCGGCTATTAATCTTACAACCTTATCAATCTCTTTAAGATAAACTTTCATATCCTCTATATTCCTGTCCATCTTTTTTCTGAATTTCATATTATTTCTGTACATATCATTATCTTTATAATGATCGGTGTAGAGAAGATATGAATATCTCTTCCAAAGATATCCGGGGGTTCCAAATATCTTATTCCATATTTCCTTATCACTTTTGAGTTTTACATACGGCTTGTTGTATATCTTTGACGGGTCATCCATCTTTAGAAGCTTTAGTTCTCCCGGGAAAAATTTTCTGTTAAAATTCTTCCAATATTTATTGTAATATTTTCTGAAATCCTGTTGATATTTTTCAATGTTTTTTTCATAAACCGACATCTTTTTTGAAATCTTGGTTAAAAAAGTAACAATCTTTATAAGGTTGAATCCTATTGAAAAAGAATTTATGCTAAAAAATGTAATAAAAAATATTGATAGAACAGATTTTTTTAGCATTCTATTTCCCCGAGAACAGATCTTTAAGAGATTCCCTGTCTTTTTTTCTGTCTCTCATCCTATCGATCTCACTCTTCTTGAAATTATCCATCCTGATAAGTTTTTCCTTAAGTTGCATCTCCATTCCTACTCTTATTGCTGTTATTAAAAGATCAAGTTTTATTATCTGCTCAATTTTAAGATCATTCTGGATAGCAAGAAGCTTCCCCGTTGCACCCTGTCCATTTACTCTTTTTATCAATTTTTCAATATTTCTATATCTTTTTTTTCTTTTGAATATAACCTCTTTCGTATCGGATAACATCCTTAAAACGGATCTATACTCTTTCAATATTTCTTTTTCTCCCCTGATCTTATAATCAATTCTTTTTCTAAACTCTCTGTTTTTCTTATACATTTCACTTTTTTTCAGATAACTTTTTCCATCCAGATATTTAAATATTGATTTTACATTTGCCGGATTCTTCCATATCCGTCGCCATTTATCTTTTTTATTAAAACGTACATAGGGATTATTGTAATAAAATTCAACATCTTCTATTTTCAAAAGATTTTTAAACTCATCAAAAGTCAATCCCTTATGAATCCTTAAATAGCGATTTTTAAAATATTTAAATTCCTCATTCAGTTTTGAAGATGATTTTATAAGCGTTTTCAACGATCTTATCTGTTTAACAAACTCCGCAGTCATTTTTATAAACGACAGGATATCCGTTGCATAAAACGCATTAAGGTTTCCTGCCGAGAACAGCATTACAAACAGTAAAAAGATAATTGTTGCTTTCTTTCCGGTTTTCATTTTCTCCTCTTCTCTCTTTCATAGAACTTAACTATTGATGAGATCCTCGAATCAGCAGAATCTTCACATCCCTGTGTCTCTCTTACAAAAGCTTCAATAGTTTTTTTTGTATCTCCATTGAAAAGTTCACTCTTTATCTTCTTTCTCAGAATCCTTTCGTCAGGATTTGTGGTTGCAAGCCAATAAGTGTACGGATCGGTCAACGGAGTCAGAATACGTCTGATCCCCTTTGAAGACCAGTACAAAAATTCTCTGACCGAATCACTCATCCCATTATAAAGATCAATATGGTTTTCGCTCATCTGTAATTTGGAGAAGGAGTCCTCAATATTTTTTTGACCTGAAAAAAAAAATGCCTGTTTAAGATTGTTTACAATACCAGTTGACCACTCCTCTTCACAGATAAGGTCATTTATACTCTGCGTTACAATTCCAACCATCAGTTTAAAATGCCTTCCGGTTCTGATTAAAAGATCTATCCAGAATGAGAACTCTTTCTGTTTTAAATATCTGTGTGCTTCATCCATGATAAGAATCTTCGGATTTGTTTCAAATTCAGGATTACTGATGTCCGAATATATTTTGTTGAATATTGTATAAATAATTGCAGCCATCTCTTCTCCCGATCCCTCCATATCCCGAATGTCATAATAGATATATTTGGCAGAACTAACACTATCTTCACCGCTGTTAAATAGCTGCCCTCTTCTCCCCTCTTTCCAGTATCTAAGGGCATCTTGAATCTCTCTGACGGAAGAATTCTGTTCGAGAACCGGAATAAGTATATCAAGCGGAGGACTGGGGACCCTTCCTCTCAAATTTCTTAAAATAGATTTATATTGCAAAAAGAACTGCTTGAGTGTATCCGTAAGAATGATCCTGTTTCCTTCGTTTATCAAATTACTGCCGATCATTATCTTTAACAATCCCTCACAAAATTTCATCTGTTGTTCAGGTATCTCTCCATCAAGATCTTTAATAAGAAAGGGATTGAATGAAAAATTTATTTCATCTTTAGTTACCTTCAAAACTGAGGTTTCCTCCGGAAGTTCCTCACTTAAAAAATCAAAAAACTCTGAAAATGATCCGGAAAGATCAATTACATAAATTCTCGGCTCCTTAATAAGACTTGAAAGAAGGATCTTATTTACCATAAAACTCTTTCCTCCGCCGGTAGGACCTGTTATCGCCATATGCCATGCATTTTCTCTTGATGTAAAAGGTGTATAAGAAAAAATCCCGGAAGTTCTGTCTTTAAAATAGTCTACCGGATCCCTGTCCCCTCTGTAGAGCAGATAGGCTGAAAAAAGATCTCCGACATTTGAAGTTAAAATAGTCGAACACCTGCTGTTTAACCTCTCATGCCCCGGCAACATGCCGAACAGTGCACTTTTCAGATTGAACATTTCAGTCATACCGGAACTGCCGATCTCTCTGAGAAGACTCAATACTTCATATACCTTTTCATCAAGGTAGGATTGATCTTCCGAAATTAATAAAATTGAAAGATTCCATTTCACAGGTTTTTCTCTGTTAACCTGAATCTCACCAATAAAATCATCTACTTCTCCGACATAATGCTGACTGCTTTTATCAATTGAGGATAATGACCTTGCAATATTCTGATTTCCTTTTAGATTTCTTTCCATTCTTGAAAAATCAACTGTTCTGAAAGATTGTTTTATTACAAAGCGGATATTAAGATCATAAAGTCTCTCAAAATATATAGGGAAAGACTCTTCCGGTAAATATTTTATTGAAACTATCTTTCCGGAAATTCCCGCTCCGGTTATAAAGGAATCACCGTTAAAAGTGTATGCTGAATGAGCAAGCTGAATGTTAAGTTGTAAATCTTTTCTATATGCGGGAGGTGCGGTAAAATTTATCATTTTATACAATACCGAGAATGACTCCTGCTTATCCAATGGGAAAAAGCCGAATCCTTTAAGAGCCGATTTAACAATCATATAACCGTGAAAAAACTTTGTGATTTTTTCATTTAATTCTTTTTCCGAAAAATTAAAGAGCTGCTTTTCAAAAAACAGTCCCTTTAAAGGAACTTCTTTTTTATGACTGTCATAATATCTAACCGAACAAAATATCCGGTTAGAATGACTTTTTATGGAAATAGTGTTCCAGAATTTCTGTTTTTTTTCCTGAACATATTTGATCACATCGGGAGCTTCTCCACTTTTTTCCAGAGGAAACAGTTCATTTATATCGCGATCAAGATAGTTACTCACGGTAAAACCCTCATCAAGCTGTAAAAATGCAAACTTTACCTTCTCACTTAAAGCAACCCTTTCTTCCGGGGATAACTGTTCATAATCAACGCCGGAAATCTCAAACAGAAGCAGCAGGCTTCCATCCTTTAGAAGTATAATCGGAAGATCATAACCGTTATCCAAAAAATCGATAAAAAGAAGTATATCATCTAACTTTTGTTCTTCTTTTTTTAATCTTGCCGTAATAGCATTATAGGTTTTTGATTTTTCCAATATGTTTATCATGATCAATCGTTAAATTGTATCCTTTGATCGGATACCGTATAGGAAGTGATCCTATTTCTGAACATTGTAGATTTTCTTGAACTATACTCAACTTCATCTCTGTTATCTCTAAAAAAAAAGTATCCATACAGACCGGCAAGAAATAAAAGACTGATAAAAAGAGCTGTAAAGATATTCATAGATATCGACAAAACCATCAATATCATAAGAAATCCCCCGAGAGCCGAAAAAAGACTTGTAAAATATAAGCCCCATATCCGGGGCTTATACTGAATATTCCTGTAGATTGTATGCATCAGGATCCTGCCAACATTTTGGCAACAATTCCGAGACCGACACCTACAATACCTTCAAGTAGTTCCTTCGTTCCCCCCTGCCCTCCCGTAGAAAAAGTAAAGGCAGCTCTTCCGATTCCGATTAAACCTAATACGGGAAAAATAATAGCCGCAACTTCGGCAACAACATTCATAACCGAATCCGTAGCAGACTTTATACTGATTTGTGCAGAATATGAAGGCATTTCAACTATCATAAAAGTAAGAGTAAATTTAAAAATTCTTTTAATTGATCTCATTTTAGTCTCCATTCAACCTGCTATTCCAGATCTTTTCTCTTTTTTGCCGCCAGAACCCAGATTGCCGCACCGGACAGAATAGTAAATATGATCACTACCGAAGAAACCTTACTTAAGAAGGATCTTGCCGAAAGATCCGTTGAAAACATTACGATCATACCAAACAATCCACAAAGGTTATAAAACATTTTTTTCATTCATCCTCCTGTTCCTGACATATTATAATATTTATTTTTGTTATTTTCAACATTTTATTTATATTTATCATTATTACGGGGATTTTAACCTTTCATTTCTTTTTTTAATTAAAAAAAGTTGAAAATATTTCAAAATCTCTCTAACATATTAAATAGGGGATTAATTATTTATAAAGGAGAATCTTTTTAAGAGAGAATTAATGCATATAAATAAAAAAAAGGATAATGATCATTTTTTTCCCATATATACAATAATAATCACAATATTAGGATTGTATATTTTCTTTCTATCCCCCTCCGCCCGTCTGTCCGGAAAAGTATCTTTAAATGAAAACAACAGTAACTTTTTATCTATTCAAAACAATATAACTCCATCTAATGATATCTCTGAAAAGAGTATAATTGAAAAAAAAGATCTCGAAATTGACAGGCTGAAAAAATATAACCACACTCTTTTCATTATTTTTATTTTCACATTATCTTTTTTTACTCTTCTCTTTTTTATCATTCTATACAAACGTTATCTTTTCAATAAAAAAATGAACTCGGAACTAAAAAAAGCTTATATACAAATGGAGAAACTGGCAACTTATGATCCGCTAACACATCTCTATAACAGACGTTCTATGACTGAGAGAATAGAGATTGAAATTGTCAGGATGGGCAGAACCGGCAAGCCATTTTGTTTAATAATGTTTGATATTGACGATTTTCAAAAATATAACAATCTTTACGGCAACGAATGCGGGGATAAAATTCTTGAATCTCTGTCTATTATTTTAAAAGAGAGTATAAGAAATCAGGATGCAGCTTCACGCTGGGGAGGAGAAGAATTTTTAGTTCTTCTTCCTGAAACAGGAGGAAACGGCGGATATATCGCAGCTGAGAAAATCAGAAAAAGAATTGAAACAGCTACAATGGAATATGGCGAATATAAAATTCAATTTACTATTACCGCAGGTATTTCAGTCTATGATAAACCGGGATCTGTGAATGATTGTATCAGAGCTGCCGATATGGCGATGTATAAAGGTAAAAAAGACGGAAAAAATAGAATCATCAGATAAAATAAAAATCCACTGAAAACTTTCAACAATTGTCGGGATAGAGATTTCGTGGTATATTTTTTCTATGCTCCAGATCCGGAATATTAGCTATTCAATTGCCGACCGCCAGATACTTTCCGAAATAACTCTATCAATGAATCCCGGGAAAAAATATATTCTTACCGGCAACAACGGAACAGGAAAAACCACACTGTTGAGAATTATTTCCGGCGAGACCGAACCGGACTCCGGCAAAATAGTAAAATCCGGGGGATATAGAATAGGTTATCTTCCGCAGGAAATTATCAGCAGCGAAAATAGTACGGTACTTCAAACGGTTATGAATGGGAAGCAGGAAATTTCCATAACCTATAAAAAGATGGAAAAGATCCATCTTAAAATGAAATATGCAAATGAAACCGAACATGATTCTCTGCTTAAGAAACTGGAAAGAGTTGAACATAAATTCAACTCCCTTGACGGATATAAACTTGAGTTGAGATCAAAAGAACTTCTCTCGGGACTTGGATTTACCTCTAAAGATTTCGATCGTCCGATAAGTGAATTTAGCGGTGGATGGAGAATGAGAGCTTATCTTGCAATGCTTCTTGTCCAAGATCCGGACCTGCTTCTTCTTGATGAGCCTACGAATCATCTTGATATTCCTTCAATGGAGTGGCTTGAACAATATCTATCCATATTTAAGGGGAGCATTATTCTGGTTACTCATGATAAATTTTTTATCGACAGGATTAAAGGAGAAATAATCGAACTGGAATTCGGAAAAATAATCAGATATAAAGGCAATTACAATGATTATGAATCTGCAAAAAAAGAGAGAATTGCACTTTTAATAAAAAAATTTAATGAACAGGAAAAAGAGATAAACCGTCAGGAGAGATTCATCGAAAGATTCAGATATAAGAATACAAAGGCTTCTCTCGTTCAAAGCAGATTAAAATCTCTTAAAAAAATAGAAAAAATAGAACTCCCCCCCACAACATCAAAAATAACATTCGGAATTGAATCCGGAATAAAAAGTTATAAAGATGTTCTTAAGATCAGAGATATGTCGTTTGGATATTCCGAAGATGATATTTTTCTACAAAATGTTGAGTTTATTATGCACAGAGGTGAAAAATCCGCACTTATAGGCAAAAACGGATCGGGAAAAACAACATTGACAAAATTAATCACAGGTCAATTAAAGCCCTTAAAAGGATCGGTAATTCCCGGAGAAAAGGTTATTGTCGGTTATTATGCTCAACATCAGATTGAAGCACTTAATCTGAATTCGACAATTCTTGAAGAGGTCTCAATAACAGCTGCCGACAAACTTATTCCTAAAATAAGAGATATACTCGGAATATTTCAATTTAAAGGTAATGACGTATTAAAAAAGGTTGGAGTTCTTTCAGGTGGTGAAAAAGCTCGAGTTTCCCTTGCAAAGATCCTTTTATCCCCTGTCAATTTTCTTATTATGGATGAACCGACAACCCATCTGGACAAGATCGCAAAGCAGGCACTTCAGGATGCTCTTATTCTCTATGAAGGTACTCTTCTCATTATATCTCATGACCGCTATTTTATAGACAAAATTGTCAACAAGATTATTCTTCTTAAAAACGGATCTTTGACCGAATATCATGGGAATTATTCCTATTATTTCAATAAATATGTCGGCAATACAAAAGAATCGCAAAAAAATTTTAACGGACAATCCGATAAAGATAAAAAAAACAAACCATCGGGGAAGAAAAGTAAAGAACAGAAAAGAGCGGAGGCGGAAGCAAGACAAAAAGTGAGTTCGGAATTGAACAGACTTAAAAAAATGTCCGCGGAACTTGAATCCGATATTGAATTCCTCGAAAAAAGAATAGAAGAGATCAAGAGTGAAATGGCCCTCCCCGAAACATATGAAGATAAAGATTTAACCGTATCCCTCCAGAAAGAATTTCACAAAAAAAGCAGTTATCTTGAAAAGGCTTATAAAGATTGGGAGAAGGCTCAGATTGAGATGGAGAGAATAAGATCATCCCTCCTGCCGATACAATAAAAATTATAAGGATCAATCAATTGAATAAGTTACGAAACATATGAGATTCCTAATGTATTTTTAGGAGTCATAGATGTCCGGCAGAATAGGCAGACCGACGAAGTACAAATCTCTCTGTTACGGCACCTCCTTGTATAATAAGGGAGTTATGAGTTCTTATGAGGAGATATTCAAATTTTCAGGGAGCAAACAAGGTAAGTTCCGATTAAAAGTAATAGAGCATTTTGAGAGTCATGGATTTCTATGCATACGGAGGAATAAAAAAGGTAATAAGAAAGATCTTTAACGGGGTAATATGGAACATGTGCAAAGTGCATTTTATGAGGAACTGGGGAAAGAAAATAACTAAAAAAAAGATCGGTCGGAACTTCCTTCTTTGCTTAAATTCGCATATAATTCAAGTAGTCGGGAGAATGCGATGGCAATCATCGAGCAAACATTAAAATATCCAAAAGGGAGAGGTTATCACAAACTTACTGAAAAACTTCCTGAAGAATTTGAGGAATCCGTTCAGTATTTTGCTCTTCCTAAAGAGCATTGACGAAGAATGTCTTCTTCAAATTTTATTGAGAGAATTAACGGAGAACTTAAAAGAAGAATATATCCCATAAGAATATTTCCAAACATAAAGTCTCTTGAGAGGCTTATTGGTGCTATCCTTATGGAGCAAGATTAAGAATGGAGGGTAGGAAAAACTTATTTGAAAACGGAGGATCTTTATGAGAATTTCAGGGACTTATCTAATTTTACAGAAATTGCTTGAAACAACCCATTGGATATGTAAGTCAAGATATTTTACTCTACAGGGAAACAGTCTATAATAATTTAACAATGGGTGAAAATATTGATAAAGAAACTATAAAAAAAATTCTAAATAAATGTGGATTAAATTCTAAATTTGATCTAAATTATAAAATCAATAAAAAGGGTTCAAACCTGTCCGGAGGTGAACGACAAAGAATCTCATTAGCTAGAGCATTACTAAAAAATCCAGATGTGATTATATTAGATGAGGCTACCGCAAATATTGACACAATAACAGCGAAGAAAATTGAAACTAAAATTCAAAAAAAGTTCAAAAATAAAATAATTTTTAAGATATCCCATAATATGAAGAACACAAAGAAATGGAAAACCATAAAAATTCAATAAAAAAAAATATAGGATTCCTTTGTTTGCTTGTAATAGTTAACCTCTTGATATTCTTTTTTGCCATAAAATTTAATTTTAAAACGATAGTACTTCCCTATAATATAGTAGTTTCTGTAATTATTGTCTTGTCTTCAGGGTACCACTCGATAAAGTTTATTCAAAAAAAAGAAGGTAATATTTATGGAGATCATTTATTAAAAAATAATCTGCTTATTTTCAAAAAATTATTTAAAAAAAATTGTTTATTTCTCACTGGTCCTTTCGTGTTTTTAATTGTTGATTGCTTAAGTAATATCTGTTTTGAGAAAATTCCTTCTTTTGTTACTTTTCTTCTATTTAGTGTTGTAAGCCTTTATTTTTCATCTGCATTGGGCTTTTTTGCGGGAACATTATCTTCAAAATTTCGGGTATCTTTCATGTTATATATTTCTTATCTGTTTTTTACTCAAATCTATCATTTTTTTACTATAATTATTGGTCCGTCAACATATTTTTATAGTTCAATATTTGGATTTTTTCAGTGGTCATTTTTTGAAAGCGATGTCGTAATTACAACCGAATTATTGATTGCTCGGATATCTACAATATTTCTTGCAAGTATGTTTATAGTTCTTGCCTTAATACGTATGAATTATTCTCCTTATTCCAGTGTGAAACTTAAATTGCATCAGTTTTTTAGAAAAAAAACTTTAAAAAAAAAATATTTTCTCCAATTACTTTTTGTTATATTATTCCTGCTTAATCTCATTGTATTCATTTTTAGATGTGATCTGGGATTAACAACTACACACGGTTTTTTAAGAAAAAAACTTGGCGGTAAATTAATAACACCTCATTTTGTGATCTACTATAAAACAAATTCAATCGTATCAAAGAATATTAAACAGGTGGTAAAAGAACATGAATTTAGATATGAACAGTTAAATAGAATATTTAATACTCGGCCCAACAAAAAAATCGAGAGTTATGTTTTTTCAAGCTCAGAGGAGAAAGAAGATCTCATTGGTGAAAAATTCATAGAAAGTGCAAACTATTTTACAATGAATATTTTCACAATATTCAAATTCAATCAACGATCTTTTCGTCTCAGTCACGAATTGGCTCATATTTTCTCAGTCACTGACTTGACAACCATCAAAAAAATAAAGTTGTTATTACAACCGGGATTACTCGAGGGGATAGCTGTGGCTGTTGATAATTCCAGATTGTTTTCAAATGATTTAACACTACATCAAAAGGCCAAAGTATTCATTAAAAATTCACAGAGTAATTCATATATTCAATTTAACAAAGAATTTTTGTTGTCAAATACTCATATTTATTATGTAACAAATGGTTCTTTTATACGTTTTTTAATTGATACTTATGGAATAAAAAAATTCAAAGAATTTTTTTATTCTCAAGACTTTAGTTCAACCTATGCTACTCCAATTAAATCATTAGTTTTAAATTGGCTAAATTTTTTAAATCACAAAATTGAAGTTCCCCAATATTTCTTAATAGATGCAGGAAAGAATATCCTTTTAAAAAAAAATAAGAAAAAATGCATAAAGATAATCAAAAAGAATTTATCTAAAGGATGGCAGCTTACTCAAAAGGGATTATATAATCAAGCAATAGAGTATTTTAAGACTGCTCACTTACAAGATAGTAATAATGTTTTAATTCTCTATGGTTTAATGAAATCATTATTCTATTCAAAACAATATAACGAGTCCGTAAAAATTTCAGATCAGATTATTAAAAATCCAGCTTCAAATATTACCTCAATTGCCACTGCCAAAGAATATAAAGCTATGTCATTATGGATTCAAGATCAAGAAGATAAGGCTGAAGAAATCTTAAAGAATTTAAGTAAATATCAGATGCCTATTGATTTCATTCAAAGAATACAAACTAAATTATTGATAATTACTTCTAATAATTCCAAATTTAAGCAAAAAATGCTTGTATATTTTACAATTGATGACAACTCTAGAGAAGAAAAGATCAGGTATATAAATAATTTATCTTTAGAGTTTTCTAATTCAATTATAATTAGTTATTTAAAGGGAAAACATTTACATGAGAGTGGGGAGTATAAAAAATCAAATGAGTATTTAGAGAACTCCTATTTTTCAGGAGATAAAAAAAATCTAATTAATAAGAGTATTTTAAGATTAATTGGAACCAATTTTTACTTTTTAGAGGAATATGATTCTTCTATTAAATATTTCAGTATGATTTTTAATTTCAAGTGTACATCAGGAGAAAAGATTTTGATCAATGATTATATCAATAAATGCAAATGGGAACAAAAAAAAATGAAATAAAATAGTTAAAAAGTAATAAGTTTTAGCTCACTTGTAATATGTAGAATTTCATGTACATTTGATTTTGGGTATGTTTTAGATTTTCGTATAGACCTACAGGAAATGAGCACAATTTGATGAAATCTACTTGATGTAGTTGACCGGCGACAATTAAAACTCCCGTTTTTTTGGAGTTTAAATTACAATTTAAGTTTTCGAATTTTGGAGGCTTAAATGGTAACAGATCATCAAGTAAGGAGGTTGTTTATGCTGGTAAAGAAAGAGAAAACAAAAGCAGTAGCAGCGGTAAAGTCAGGGATGGATGAAAAGACAGCCCGTATATATTTAAAATCAGGTAGGCTCCCCAGTCAGATGAAAAAGCTTCATGATTGGAAGACACGTCGAGATCCATTTGAAGAAGTCTGGGGAGAAGCACTTAGTTTTTTATGGAATCCCGGAATCGAAGCCAAGACGATTTTCGGATATTTTCAGGAGAAGTATCCCGGTAAATATCAGGATGGTCAGCTCCGGACTTTTCAAAGAAGAGTAAAAAGTTGGAGGGCATTGGATGGGCCGCCCAAAGAAGTTTATTTTCCACAAAGACATTATCCCGGAGTATTAAGTGAGTCGGATTTCAC
>Ga0256845_1001617_pt1 | contig 17705 bp, 13 predicted proteins | sample RiftiametaG_FD_189101 | JGI IMG/M metagenome (GOLD analysis project Ga0256845, IMG submission 189101) | Tube worm associated microbial communities from hydrothermal vent at the East Pacific Rise, Pacific Ocean - Riftia | ecosystem: Host-associated > Annelida > Integument > Unclassified ...
TGTTCTCCTTTTATTTCCAATCAAAGATCAATATAGAACTAATTTAAATTTTTTTCAAACAGCCCTTTATAAAAACTAAAGAAATATTTAAAATATTGTATGAAGGATTATATTGCTGGTAAAATAGTACAGACAATTGCTTTAAAGTTTGTTGATCCTATTTCAGGGCAAGGATTAAGTCTGTCCCAGGATAGCAGGTATGCTTTTTTGGCAAGGGAGGTCTTCATGGGATCAATTGTAATACATTGGGCACCATTTATCTTCTCCTCTTGCTCCTGCAGGTTTTAGATAAATTAATTTTTAAGATCTGCTGAGTGTATACAGATATTTCTTCCCATTTTTTTTGCTTTGTAAAGGGCTTTGTCTGCAAACTTTATGTATTGTTCAATGCTTATTAATTTATCATTTTTTTGTAAAGTTGTAATACCTATGCTTAATGTTACAACGCTTGCAACGCTGGATTTTATATGGGGAATATTTAGATTATGAATTTTTTTTCGAATGGATTCAGCAACTTTTTTTGACCCTTGTATGTCTGTGGAGGGCAGTATGATTGCAAATTCCTCTCCCCCGTACCGTGCAGGCAGGTCAGTAGGCCTATTACTGTGCTCTCTAAAGGTTTTTGCTATTAATTTCAAGCATTCATCACCTTTAATATGTCCATATTCATCATTATATAATTTAAAAAAATCAACATCACCTAATATTAAGGATATGGGTGATTTGTTTCTCTCAAAACGTTTTAGTTCTTTGGTAAGATATTCATCAAATCTTCTTCTGTTTGCTATGCCTGTTAATCCATCCATGGTGGAAAGCTTAAGAAGCTTTTTATTAACTTTTTCCAACTCCTTTTGTATTTTATTTTTAGCTTTAATTTCTTTTTTAAGTGTTTCTCGATTTTTTTGAAATTCAATATGGTTTTTTACCCTTGTAAGAAGCTCTTTGGCATTAAATGGTTTTGTCACATAATCAACAGCCCCGGATTCAAATCCTTTAACAATATCATCGGTTTCTGTTCTGGCCGTTATAAAGATTACAGGGATATCTTTTGTGGTATTTATTGTTTTTAACCTTTTACATGTTTCAAACCCATCAATTCCCGGCATTGAAACATCAAGCAGTATAAGATCAGGCAGTGTTTTTTCAGCTATTTTTATTGCCATTAACCCATTGTCAGTAAAAGCTATCTTATATGATTCGTTTTTCAAAATATTACCTAAAACTTTAAGATTGGCATGGGTATCATCAACAATAAGAATTAAATCGTTTTTGTTTGAATCCATATTTTTATTCATTGTTTTGTCCTGCGATATTTTTTAATTTTTTTATTAACTCAGGAAAATTATTTAATTGTATCATTATTTTATCCACGTCAAAGCTGCTTACAGATTTACTACAATTATGTCCCCATCTTATAAGAGGCTCTAACTCATTGTTTATTCCTGTTTCAATTATATATTCTGCAAAATCAGCAATTTTTGATGTTATAAATGTTTCTTTTAATTCATCAAGCTGTCTGAGAAGAGGTTTTTCATGTTTTTTTAAAAATTTATATAGATTTGTCGTGTTTTTAATAAGTAGAGGGGGTGTAGTACTTGTAGTGTTTGTGCCTTTTTGATTAGTTTTTAAATTTTTTGTTATTTTACCGGTTTTGATATTATGAATTTTAATAATGAATGTAGAACCCTTACCAGGCTTTGACTTTACCTTAATTATACCGTTCATCATTTGAACAAGTCTCTTTGTAATTGTTAATCCGAGACCGGTTCCTCCATATTGATTATGCTGCTGGTTTTTATGTTGTTTAAATGCTTCAAATATAGTTTGCACTTGATCCGGATCTATTCCTTTTCCTGTATCTTTAATTGCCATGGTAAAATTTATTGTTTCGGGTGGTTCTTTAAGTTTTTCTACATCAACGGTTAATACAATTTTACCTTTTTGTGTGAATTTAACAGCATTCCCAAGAAGGTTGAAAAGAATTTGGCGAAACCTTGGACCATCAATAATTAAAATATCGGGTAAGTCCGGATCAATATTTGTGATAAATTCAAGCCCTTTATTTATGGCTAATTTTGAAAAGATCTGCTTTGTTTCATTAAGAATTTGTGCGATGTTTACAGGCTTAATTTCCAGTTCAAATTTTCCAGCTTCAATTTTTGACATATCAAGTATTTCATTTATCAGAGCTAAAAGGCTCTTACCTGCACTTGATATGGCATTTATATACTCTTTTTCAATGTCTCCCACGGGTCTTTGCTCAAGGAGCTCTGCAAATCCTAAAATTGCATTCATGGGGGTTCTCATTTCATGGGTCATATTGGTAAAAAATATACTTTTATATTTATTTGCAGTTTCTGCTTTCTCAGTCATTTCCAGGGCTTTTTTAACTGCATCTTTAAGCTTTAGATTCGTATGTTCCAATTCATTCTTTCTATGATCAAGTTGAATTGTTCTCTGGCGGACTCTACGTTCTAATAATTCATTTTGTCTTTTCAGTTCAATATCTCGATCTTGTATTTCATTCAACATCAAATTAAATCCATCAACCAATTCTCCAATTTCATCGGGATATTTTTTTTTTGCTCTTATGGAATGGTCATTGGTTTCTGAAATTTTTTTTGCAATATTTTTAAGATCAAGTATGGGAGTCGAAATAACTTTTTCAAGTAAAAAAGACATTAAAAAAGTAAAAATCAATGCAACGACAAGGAATATAAGAGTTATAATTATATCAGATTTCAGCTCATTATAAATGGGCATAAGGTTATATTTAAGAAGCAGAGTCCCATATTTTTCATCATCAAATTCGATGGATCTGACAATGTCAATAGTAGTATTACCCCATTTAAAAACAGAACCTTTTTCCAAAAAAATATTTTGGTTATCAGGAGAGTCATGTCGTTGATAAGATGCGAATTTTTTTTTCTCATTATTAAAAATATAAACCATTAAAATATCAGGGTTGATTTTTAATTTTGATAATGTTTCTGTGGCAGTATCATGGTCGTTAAAAACCAAAGCTGTGCTTATATCGTTTTCAATAATATGAGTTAGTGTTGTTATTTCTTGTATTGTATTTCTTTTTAATATCTGCATTTTATGAATTATAAAAATTGCTGATGATAAAACTACTCCTGATGTAGTGGAGATAATTAATATATATTTAATTTTCTGTTTTATGGATAATGGCGAAAAGAAAAACATTTAATTCCTTTTTATTATGTTTGCAGGTCTGATGATTTTGCCAAGTTTGAGAAGCCGAGAACTTATTTTAAGATTAGAATATTGAGCTCTTATCCTGTTTATTTCAAAACGTAATTTATTATTTTTTTTATAAAAATTAATAATCCCTTCATCTTTGGCAAAACTTGGACTCTCACCAATTGTCAATATAGGTTTGTTTTTAATTAATGCTATTATTTGTTTTCTAAGTTTATTGTTATCTGTGTTGAGAAACAGAATATTAATATCATCATAATTTGTTGCAGCATTACATATTTTCACCGAGATTTTTTTCCCTCGGACTTCTTTTTTGCTTATTAGATTTAAAGCATTTTCAAAGGGTGCCGGGTCTATAATTCCAATTACGATATTAGAATTGTCATTTTGAAATGTGTTCTCCGGCCATTGAACAAGCCTTGCAAAATTTATAATAAATCCTGCTTTTAAATAATATTCTGTTTTTTTTGCACTTTGGGCATTGGAAGTAGCACTTGTAACCCCGGAAAGGAGTGTAAGCAGAACAATAGTGATAAGATAAATAATTTTAAAAGAAAACTTTGTCGATGGCATCATTAAAAGACTACCTTTAATTTTAATGACAGGGAGCTTGGTATTTCATATCTTTCATAATCAAATAATTTGTCAACAATTTCACTGTGTTTTTTCTTAAGAAGATTGGCTCCATCTATGGTCATTTCAATATTATCTGATATTTTGTAGTTTATACCAATGCCTATCCCTAAATAGGCAGGTGTCTCCAATTGATTGATTTCAGATTGGTTATTCCAGCAGGCATGTGTATTTATGGCTAATTTATCTGTTGCGTTGATATGATAATGTATTTGAAATCTTTGAATGATTGATGCTTCTTTGGTATTTGATACCGAAGTGCCATAATGGTATGTGCAGTGCAGGTAAGAATATGATCCTTTTAAATACCATGTTTTAAAAGGGTTATAAGCAAGAGAAAATTCAGCCCCATACGATTTTAAAGAGTTGTCATATTTATTATCAATTAAATAATTCTCAGAGTCGATCATTGTCATTGTACTTGTTGGGATATTATTATAATCATTTAAAAAAACAGCTAATTCCATTGAAGTATGATCCTGAATTTTAATACGATATCCAGCCTCATAGGCAATTAATCGTTCATCTTTTAATTGTGTTGGTATATATTTGTCATAAAATGTAAATAAATTGCCATGCTCATCATAAAACATTGTTGTAATAATGCGTTTGCTTGCATCGCGAAAATCAGGAGCTCTTAAGGCTTTTGAAACAGCAAGCCAGATACTCTGCCCGGGATCCGGTTTATAAAGAAAGCGGATATTGGGCTGCCAGCCAAATTTAGTGTTAGTATTATGTTCAAGCTTGGTTCCGGCAGTTACCCATAATTTATTCTCCAATATTATAATTTCATCGGAAATAAAAATATTATAATTATTCCACCTGTCTCCTTTTTGTAAAAAATGTATACTATACCCATCAGAAGAAATGAATTTTGTATTTTTAAATCCTATACCTGCTATAAAATGGTTTTTTTCACCTGTTTTAAAATTAATTTGTGCTTCTGTATTAAATTGTTTTATTCCAATGGCAAATGCCTTAGCTGTTTTTATTTGCTGATAAATTTGTTTAGAGTTGTCATAGTGAGTTATAATTTTAAAATTCACTATGTCAGATATTGTTTTTGTCCATTCTCCTTTTATAAATGTTTCCTTGAATATATCTTCTCCATTATAAAATGAATCATAGTTTGAATTACTCACAGCAGCTTCCATGGAGATGAGATCTTTATTGTTATCCGGGTGAAAATCAAAGCGAAATCCACATTTGTCTTTGGAAATAGTGTCTTTTATGGTAAATGATCCAAGGGATCTCTGTATTTCATCCTTTGATCCGGCTGCATATATTTTATAGAATGAGGAATTTGAATATCGCCCGCCAAAGCGGGTCTGAAAGGATTTATATCGATTATTTGTAACAATTGTCTGACCTGAAAATCCGAGTGTGTCTTCTGGTTTTTTTGATATAATATTTACAACACCATCCACAGCATTATAGCCCCAGCTGGTTCCTCCCGGACCTCTTATAACTTCGATTTTTTCTATATCTTCCAGAAGAAAACTTTGGTTGCTCCAGGTAACGGTTCCTGTAGCCTGGGAAAAAATTGAGCGTTCATCAAGGAGAACCAGCATTTTTTTTTCACCATAAAAAGGTATTGACCTTGCTGATACGGAAAACAGACCATCGGTATCGCGCACTACCTGCATACCAGGAACCAGACTTAAAATATCCGGGAGCTTGTTTAAACCTGAATTTTGAATATCCTGGCTTGTAATGACTGTTATTGCAGCAGGTGTATTGATCAATAATTGTTCATATTTAGATACTGAGAATACTTCCACAGACATTAAATCCTCAATATCCATGTTGAGCAGCAAATCAGGGTTTTGTTCCGAAGCGATTAATTTTGACCAGGGGGAAAAAAGAATTAACCCAACAATACAATAACAAAATATTTGTTTCGCATTCACAATGAATTATTAACCTTTATAATTTTATTTATAAGTAAAATATATCAAAATTGCTTTATTGTTTCAAGGTGCTATTTCAGCTTTTTATTTTGAAGATGTCGATCAGCTTGGTTTTAAGGGGGCTTGAAGTATCAGATATTGCCCATGCCCACATTTGAGCAAGCATGTTTGACTCTTTTGGTTTAAGTCCGATTTTGAAGCTTGTGCTATAATATGGGAAGTTTTTAAAATCTGTAAATGGATCAATTGATGATTTCTGCCCTTCTCTTATTTCGTTTTTGAGGTTTGAATCGCCAATATTATTCTGCCAATTTAGAATTTTTGTATTTTGAATATATAAAATATTCACTTGCCTGTTGGCAGAAATATTTGCAAGAGAGTTTTGAATGGTTGTTAATTTTATTTGATAAAAAGCAGGATTAGTATTAATTTTTAAATCATCAGGTTTTTGCCCTGAATAGGCACCGCAACTTGCAGCATATAGACCATTGACTAAATTGTTAAAAGGAGTGTTACCCGGCGAAATTTCGTTATTATTAAATAAACCTATCAAGCTTGTGGCTTTAAAATCAGGATCACCCGGGTTTTTTTGAGATTCTGTAAAGGGTTGATAACTACCGTCTTTGGTATTAAAATCAATTCCAAACAATGGTGCGATTTGCCCTGCGGCAATAATATTGCCGTTCTTTATTTTTTTCAAAGGAGTATTGGTATTGTCAAATACTATTAAACTGATTGGATCCTGGCTGGTTTGCCCGGTATCTGTCTGGGCTAATATCCCAAGCACTCCTGTATTGTCAAGGGTGCCGCCATCTGTATAACCTGTCTCTCTATTATAACTGGTTGTACCTATTGGCCAATAATTATAGGTTGGGATAATATCTCCTATAGATAAATTGTTTTTAATAATTTTTTCCAAATATTTTTCAATAAACTCAGAGATATTTAATTGTTCAGAAAATTCTTTTTCTGCTTTAGCAATTAAGCTGTTTTTTTGTTCTTCTTTTAAGTTGCCATTGATTTGTTTAATCAATTTATTTAATTTTTTGGGATCATTAAAGTTTGTTTTAATTAAATTTGCAATTGTTGCTGCAAAAAAAGCACTTGAAGTACTTACTATGTCGATTAGTGAATAGGGCTGCGATATTCTGATTTTTACCGGGGATTCATCAGCTGAATTTTGTTGAAGTATTGAATTGTTCCCATAGGATTCAACTGAGCCTCCTCCAATAATAGCTAAATCCGGTGTTTGACCCTGAGCACCACCGGAAATCGGTGTTACCTGAGAAGGAAGCTGTACAATATTTGATATGTCTTTATTGGTGATTTGAACTTTTTCCATTATATTATTATTCATAATAAGGAAAGGTCGTCCTTTACGTAAAAAGAAAAAATCCTTAAGTAAAGGAGCTTGTGTTGGGAAATTCTTGGTTGCATAATTTTGTGAAAGAGAAAAGTATTTTGAAGAAGCCCACACATTTTCTCCTTTAGCCCTGAGCTCAAAGGGGTCCAAAATAAATTTACCAACAATATATGCCCAAAGCCATTTGTAATCTGATGTGGAGTTAAAAAGGAGAAAAAGAACAGCTGCTTCAAATAATTCTTCAACACCCATTCCTGCCGGTGCCCGCCCCAGACTGTGTTTGCTGAGAGTATTAACATTTAATTTGCCAGCACTATCTGTCAAAGATAGATTTTCAGGTGGATAATAAGTGCCAAGAAGCTCTGTATCGCTTATATTATCAGGCAAATAATTGTATATGGATAAAGCCCATGTCCCACCGGAGACAGATGAGATATAGCGTGCTTTATCAATAATATTAAGGTTTTTAAGACCAAGTAGTTGACCCCAGGCACATGTCAAGGCTCTTGATCCTCCACCGGAAAAACAAAAACCTATGTTTGGTTTAGTATTGTCTGAGTTGATAATGGTTGGGTTATGTCCATTCTTTGGGTAGATGTTTGTCAGACTTGCCAATTGGGTAAATTCTGTGAGAGGAGTATCCCATTTTTTTGTAAGAAAACAGGATAGATTATTCTTATCTTTGATCTTATGCAGAGAACCTTTACCCTTTTGTTTTTGTTTTTTACATTGTTCATTTTTTATATTCTGCCAATTTTGTTTGAATAATTGTTGAATGGTTGTTTGCAGTTTTCTATATGAAGTCGCAAGAGTCTCGTTATCTATGTCGAATTCAAGTTTTTTTTGAATTATAATATCACCTGTATCCACACCTTGGTCCAAATAATGAATTGTTACTCCCTTGGGTGTATTTTCTACAAAACTCCATAAATTCGGATCTGCACCTCTGTTCCAGGGAAGATAAGAAATATGCAGATTAATTGCTCTATTGGGGAATAGATCTAAAATATTTTTTTTAAGGATATAACCATATCTGTAGCTGATAATAAATTGAATATTATGTAAATGAATAAATTGTGGTGTGATTTTTTCAGATGATTGGATCACTGATTCACCAATATCTTTTAGCCATTTAAAAATCAATGAATCTTTGTATCCTAGAAACAAAATTTTTTTCTTTATATTGTTCATTACAATTTAACTCCCTGGATAGATTGTTCTAATTAATTTTTAATTTGGGGTGCACCATGCCATTGTAATACGGATGTTGTTCGCAAAGGCGTTTATATATTAAAGTGTCATCTCCTGCCTCAATTCCCGTAAAAGTATCATAAAACATCTGAATTGATTTTTTTTCATTCTTTATTCTTTCTTTGTTGTTATCAGTATCTGCGCCTATAACTTTAATTGAGAAATTTTTCCCGTATACATAAGTAAAAATTTCATATGCCCGTAATATATGATAGTCACTGGTTACTACCAATAAATTATTCCATTCTCTATTCAGGGCAATATGTTTTTTGGTAAACACTGCATCTCCCACAGTATCCCTTGAGTTTTCTTCAGTTAAAATGAATTTGGAAGGAACATTTCTGATTTTAATTGCATATAATTTCATAGCGTTTGCCAATGCAATAGAAGAATCATTTCTATATGCCCATCCGCATGTAACAATCAAAGGAGCTTGTTTTTTATAAAAAATTTTTATGGCGATGTCCATGCGGGAAGACGACTCGCTATTAAGCAGTCCTGATTTATTCATTAGATTTCCAAGAACAATAATTGCTGAATAAGTCATCTTGAGTTCCTTCTTAATAAGAAAAGTATAGTCAATTCAGGTGGATAAGTCAAGGTCAAATTGAACTTGTTAAACAATGCCTGGTCAATATAGAAATGTTTTTTGAACAGGCATTGTTATGATTTGGGAATATAAGATTTAATATACCCCGAGAATACGAAAATAATCAGTTTTCTTTTTTAGTGCTTTTACCACCTGGTTTGAATTTTTTTCTTCCATATTTATTTCAAGGTCTACATAAAACATATATTTCCAGGGTTTCCCTGCAATTGGTCTGGATTCCAGTTTAACCAGATTAATATCGTAATTTGAAAATATTTTCATAACATCAAACAAGGCGCCTGGTTTGTTTGGAGTTGAAAAAATTATTGAGGCTTTTTTACCATTAATCTGGTTTCCATAATTTTTAGAGATTATTACAAATCTTGTATAATTTCTTGGATTATCTTCTATTCCTTTATCAATTATTGCCATTTTAAAAATGTCAGCTGCTATGCTGCTGCCAATGGCAGCTTTTGTTATATCCTTTGATTCGCTGACAAACTTTACTGCACTTGCAGTGGCTTTTGCCGGCACTTGTTCATAATCAGGATGTTGATTAAGATAATGTTTGCATTGGGAAAAAGCAGGAGATGGCGCCAGAACTTTGGTAATAGACCTTTTGTCTGCTCCTTTTGGTGCGATTAATGAATGTTCTATACGAATTGTTATTTCACCTCTTATCTTAAGATTATATTCCTGGAGTAAATCATAGTTCTCGTGTATGGAACCTGATAAAGAATTCTCCAGAGGAATGATACCATGTTCTGCATCTCCTAGATCAACTGCCTTAAATATATCCTCAAAGGTTTCCATGGCAAGAGGTTTTATGTCATCACCAAAATACTGGATGGCAGCTTTATGGCTATATGTGCCCAGAGCACCAATAAATGCAATTGTTCCTGCACCATTCTTTTTTGAATTTCTCATTGCCTCTGATTTTTTAAGATAATCAAAATCAAGCTGTTTACCCACAACCGGTGCTATTACGTAAAGGTCTCTTGTAAGTTTGCCAAATTGTTCAGGGTAAAGGCTTTGGGGACCATCAGATAAAGCATTATCAGGATCATTATGAACTTCAATCATCAAAGCATCAGCTCCGGCGGCAATAGCTGCCCTTGCCATGGGGCTTACTTTTTCTCTGATTCCTGTTGCATGACTTGGATCAATAACAATTGGAAGATGAGTTAATTTTTTTAAGACAGGAATTGCTGAGAGGTCAAGAGTATTTCTTGTGGAAGGTTCAAATGTCCTTATTCCCCGCTCGCATAATATTACATTTTCATTTCCTTCGGAAACAATATATTCTGCTGACATCAGCCATTCTTGAATTGTTGATGCAAGACCTCTTTTTAATAGAACAGGTTTGCCCATTTTCCCAACGCATTTTAGAAGCTCAAAGTTTTGCATATTGCGCGCACCCACCTGGACAACATCTACATATTTCATCATCAGATCAGCCTGAACAGGAGATGTCATTTCAGTCACAACTCCAAGACCTGTTTCTTTTTTTACTTTTGCAAGTATTTTTAATCCTTGTTCTTCAAGCCCTTGAAAGGAATATGGCGATGATCTCGGTTTATATGCCCCGCCTCGGAATAAAACGCCTCCGTACTGCCTTACGGATTTTGCAATGGTCATTGATTGTTCAAGACTTTCCACAGCACATGGTCCTGCTATGATAACTATTCTGTCACCGCCGATTACAACATCTCCTACTTTTACTTTTGTATTCTCTTTTTTATATTCTCTGCTTACAAATTTAAAAGATGTGCTGATTGGTACAACATCAGCAATCCCATCCATATTCTTAAAATAATCATAATCTTTTGTAACTCTGCCAATGACCCCTATTACATCTTTGCCCATGTCATGTATTTCCCGGGCAATACAACCTTTATCATCCAATGTGGTTTTAAGTTCTTCTTTCTGCTTTTGAGTGATGTCCTTATCAAGTATAAGTAACATTATTTCCTCCTTATAAAATAAAAAAAGCTCTGGGATTTTCATCCCAGAGCTTAAAAATAAAAAAACCCCGGGCAAACAATGTTCACCCGGGGTAAGATAACCTGATCTGTCAGTTATTATACCGGATGAACGCTCCTAAAAAAGCTAAAGAAACGTTCAATACTAAATATCACCAATGCTGGTATTATATTTAATGCAAATAAAATTTTATTTATTAATGTATTCATTGGTGCTTTTCTTAATTTTCCTATCTCATTTAAAAAACAAAATATACAAGCCATTTTTTTATTTGTCAACAACTTAATCTGGAAAAACCCAAAATGATCATCTTCCATATTTATCGTCAAAGGAGTTCCAGAAATTTCTATCCTGATCTCTCCAGCCTTTGCCAAAGGCTTTATCAAAAAATGGTTTAAGATTGGAAAACCAGGCACCGTACCCCTGCTTTCCTTTAACATTACTTTTAATAACGTCGGCAATATGATCTGCAATATTGACAAGTTCATCTTTGGGGATATATGCGTCCGCCCCTTTTTTAATGGATTCTTTAAGGTTTTCAGGAGTTAAAGCATGGGCAGTAAGCATTAAGGCAGGAATCTTTTTTTCTTTTGCAAGATCAAGAAGATCATACCCCTGAATACCCATAATGTCTAAAATAGCAATATCGTATTTATTTGTATTTAAAAGTTCTTTTGCAGTTTCAAAGTCAGGAGCACTATCTATCAAACACATATCAAGGAGCTCTTCAATGGTTTCCAGGATATCAGGCTCATCATCCACTATTAAAATTTTTTTGCCGTCTAAAATTTCATCTGTGGATAAACGTGTTATATCCCAGTTGACAGTAGTTACAGGGCATGAAGCCTTGAGGATAATATAGGCAGATGTTGAACCTAACAAAACCTTTTGTGCTCTAGATTTTTTCTTTAATCCAAGGAAAATATGGGAAATATCATTTTCATTGGCAAAATTTATAAGGTCTTCTCCTGGAGACATTCCTCGGACACTCTGCTGGGCTTCACATTCAATACCGGCATCAAGCATAAATTTTTTGGCATCATCCAATTGGTCCTGGGCGTTCACAATATCAGAGGGCTTTTCTGAATTCCCGCCTTCCATGGAGGTGATTATATAAACAAAAGCATTAAAGGTTTTAGCATAATCCCTGGCAAGGGAGAGTGCTCTTTTGCCAACATCGCCGCCATTATATCCAACCATAATTTTCATAAATCGATCTCCTATAGCATTAACTCTACATCCAGCGCTTACGTCGTTTATATGATTTGACATTTTTAAAAGATTTTCTGCCACCACCCTGGGTTATGCCCATATAAAATTCTTTAACATCAGGATTGTTCTGCAATTCTTTAGAAGATCCTTCAAGAACAATTTTTCCTGATTCCATAATATAGGCATAATCTGATATTGCCAAAGCAATTTTTGCGTTTTGTTCTACAACAAAAATCGTAGTTTTTAATTCTTTATTAATACGTTCAATATTATCAAAAATTTCTTTTACCAGCAAAGGAGCAAGACCAAGGGAAGGCTCATCAAGCATGAGCATTTTAGGAGCTGCCATAAGAGCTCTTGCAATGGCAATCATCTGCTGCTCTCCTCCGGAAGAATATCCAGCCATTCTATTTGTAACATTGGACAACCTTGGGAAATGTTTATACATGAGTTTAAGGTCTTCACGTATTTTTTGAGCACTGTCTTTTCGTGTGATAGACCCTACTTTTATATTTTCATTAACTGTCAAATGTTTGAAAACTCTTCTTCCTTCCGGGACCATAACTGCTCCAAGTTTTACAACATCTGTACCCATGAGATGGGTTGTTTCAGTATTATCAAATTTTATATACCCTTCTTTTACAGCACCGTTCTCAGGTTTTAAAAGTCCGCTAATAGCCCTTAAGGTAGTGGTTTTCCCTGCACCATTGGTACCTAATAATGACACTATACTTCCTTTGGGTACATTTAAGCTGACTCCACGCAGCACCTGAATGATATCATTATAGACAACTTCGATATTGTTTACTTCAAGCAGATTTTTTCCCATATGTTTTTCTTTTCTTTTTCTGATTTTTTGTTAAGCTCATCATAAAATATTTAAGTAAAAAACATTTAAGATGAGCTTAACAATATTACTAATTGAACATATACTTATCTTCTATTTTATTTTTTTCATATACTCTGACTGCATTGGTGATCCCACTTTTTTGAACGCACCATTTTGAACAGTATAAATTTGAAGCATATCAACGCCTGCACGGTCTGTTTCTGAATATGTTACAGGACCCATTGTTGTATAAGGTTGATAAGCCTTGTCTCCATGCATTTCATTCAAAACTTTATAAAGATTTGCCTTGGTGATTTCAAGACCGGCAGCCTTTGCTCTTTTAATTGCTTCGGTTGTAACCTGGGCAACCATAATTCCTGCTGCATAATTATGAGAATTTGCAGCTTTATCATCTCGACCATATTTTTTTGCAAGGGCAAGCTGCTTTGTTGTCCCTTCTCCAGGCTCAGAGGTCAAATTAAAAGAACATGTCCATACATAACCATTACATGCATCTCCTGCAAGTGCAATTAAGTCATTTCCACCAGTATAATGAACACCTAGAAAAGTAAGTTTTCCTTTTTCTCCATATGTGGTTGCTGTAAGACCAAGGCGGGCAGAATCTTTAAGCATTGTTGCAACAGGAGACTGTACAGTGTGACATAGAACGTATTGTACACCTTTACTCATAAGGCGCTTTAACATAGCTGAATTATCAAGGTCTTTACCATGCTCAACCACTTCAACGATTTCCATATTTAGACCGGCAGCAACAGCTTTTTCAGCATCAGCAACAGGTCCTCTGCCAAATGCAGAAGGGTGAATAAACATGGCAACTTTTGCTTTGCCTGAGCCTTTATGATTTTTTACAACATATTCTGAAAGTGCAACCAATTGTTCTGAATAAGATGCAACAGGTAGGAAAATATACTTTGATCCATCAAGGTTTCCTGCATGGTAAGATGCCGGAATAACAGGGATTTTTTCTTCTTCAAAATCTTTTTTTAATCCAAGAGTGCTTCCTGTTGAATAATTCAGATATAATACTATGCCCTGATCAATAAAATCTTCAAAATTACGTTTTGTTATATCAGTTTTGTATTGATCATCCCTGATCATGCAGTCAATGGTGTCATCACCAAGCACTTTAGTATCATTAACAAAGTTAAAATAATCTTCTACTCCTTTTGAATAAGGGTTGCCTGCATCTGATGTAGGACCTGTTATGGCAAGTGACAGACCTATTTTATAGGCTTTTGCCTCAACCTTTGCAGCTTCTGGTTTTTCTTCGACTTGTTTTTCTTCTTTCTTTTTTCCACAGCTAACCACTAATAGAAGTGAAAAAATTACTATAACCATTACCATTAAAAATCTTGTCTTTTTCACAATTATCTCCTTTTTACTAAAAGTTAGTCCTTATTGAATGACACAATCTTCCCTCAGTTGGATACTCCTTACTAATAACGGAACGGCCATAATTTGGTGTAAGATTTTACTATTCTCCACCAGTTTGCAATGCCTCTTGGTTCAAACATTAAAAATAATACTATAACAAGACCAAAGGTAAAAGGTCTTAATGCAGTTGATAAATTCATACTTGATGGTAAATATTTCCCTGCATATTCTGCAAGATTCCCAACCTGCAGGTCAAGAAATTGAATTGCTACAGGACCCCAGAAAGATCCGTTCAACGTTCCTAAGCCTCCAACTATTGCCATGGCAAGGTATGTAATGGACTGATGAAGTGTAAAAGATTCAAATCCGACTCCTGTATACAGATATGCATGCAAAGCTCCTGCAACTCCGGCTAAAAAACCTGCCAGAGCAAAGGCATAAACTTTTGTAAATCCCGGATGCATGCCCATGGCATCAGCAGCCCTGTCATTGTCTCTTACTGCAACAAGGCATCGTCCATATCTGGTTTTTAATAAATTGCGGACTCCAAATCCTGCAAAAACAATGATAACAAGTATTACATAATACCAGAAAATATAATGATCATGTCTGCCAATTTTTCCTGTGATCCATGAGACTCTTCCCACATCAATTGTCTGTCCCTGATTAAAAAATTTCATGATCTGGATAAACCATTCAAAAATCATTTGAAAAGAAAGGGTGGCAATGGCAAGATAAAGGTGTTTCAGCCTAAGGGCAGGAAGTCCTACGATTGCACCAAAAAAAGCTCCGGAGATTCCTCCGGCAAGGATTAAAACAGGCCAGAAGTGAGTTATTACGATATGTGAGTCTCCAAGTACCTTGGAAAAAGATGCAATGGTATATGCACCAATACCAACAAAAGCTGCATGCCCTATTGAAATCAGACCTGCAAAGCCTGTTAAAAGGTTAAGGCCGATTACAGCAACAACAGCTACAAGCACATTGTCAATAACAAACATATATTTGGAACCTAAATGGAAAAACATTGGCCAGATAAAAAGCAATAAAAGGAAAAAGGAAAATATTGATCGGTCAAGATGCGTTGCAAAAGTTCTCTGCTCCTGTTTATAACTTGTAAAATAATTTCCTGTTGCTAACCATTGATTTTGTGACATAATTTATACCCGCTCAATTTCATGGATTCCAAATAACCCATGTGGTTTAAAAAGAAGAATAATTACTAAAATAATATAGGGCATAACATCACCAGTACCATTAAGCCCCCAATGCCCATCCAGATATCCACTGGCAAATTGCTGGATAAGACCCATGATTATTCCGGCAACAACAGCTCCTAATATTGAGTCAAGCCCTCCTAAAATCACCACTGGGAAAACAATAATTCCAAAGGCATGAAGAGTATCAAAATTTAATCCTGTAATATTTCCTATGATACATCCTGCAGCAGCAGCAGACAATCCTGCTGTTGCCCAGGCAAGCCCAAATACTTTTGGGACAGATATGCCAACAGACATGGAAGCAAATTGATCATCGGAAACTGCCCGCATGGAAATTCCAATTGTTGATTTTTTAAAAAACCATGAAAATCCGCCAATTAAAATAAAAGTAATAATAACGCCCACAAGCTGTGTCCATGAAATGGAAACCCCGCCCAGAGAAATTGGGCTAACAGGAAGAAACGCCGGAAAAGAAAAATTTTCAGTTCCAAAATCCGTAAGATAAATTAATCCGTCAATAATGGATGCAAGCCCTATTGTCACCATGATAACGGAAATAATCGGCTCGCCTATGAGTCGTCGAAGAAATATCCGCTCAACACTCATGGCAAGGAAAAATGTAATAATCATGCTCAATAAAAATGAAAAAAAGATATGCACTCCTGCCCATACTGTAAGGGCATAAGTTATAAAAGCACCTGCCGCAATAATCTGACCATGGGCAAAATTTGCAACCCTGCTTGATTTATAAACCAGTACTAGTCCCAAAGCTGCCAAAGCATAAATAGAGCCTACCACAATCCCACTTACAACAATTTGAAAAAAATAACTCATCAGACTCCTTTCATTGTGTAAAACTTAATACTTGTTTTAACAGATGTAGACTGCCCGTCCTGATATTTGAAAACAGCTTCAACTTTCATGGTATCTGTTTTTTCATTATAAAGACCTTCATAGAGGTTTTGATATTTTTCTTTAACAAACTTACGCCTGATCTTACCGGTTTTTGTCAATTCACCATCATCAACATCAAGAAGTTTATACAAAAGAGCAAAACGTTTGATTTTAAAATGTTCTTTTTCTGCCCGTTCATTAACATCAGTAATCTGTTCCATGACAAGGTCTGCAATTTCTGGTTTTGAAGAAAGATCCATGTATGTTGTATAGGAAATCCCTCTGTCTTCTGCCCATTTACCAACCACAATGGGGTCAATATTTATCAGGCATCCTACAAAATCTTCTTTATCTCCATAAATAACAGCTTCTTTTATATAGGGGCTGAATTTAAGTTTATTTTCAAGAAACATTGGAGAAAACATTTCATCTTTATTATTATGCATAACATCGGAAACACGGTCTATAACGATAAGATGTCCATTATCGTCAATATATCCTGCATCGCCTGAATGCAGCCATCCACCTTCTAAAAGCTCTTTAGTTTTTTCAGGAAGATTATAATATCCCGGGGTAACAGATGCAGACTTAGAAAGGATTTCTCCCTGGTCGGAGATTTTGCATTCAGTACCTGGTAAAGGCTTGCCAACAGTATCAGAGCGGACATCACCGTCTCTGTGCATATAGGCAATCCCAACAATCTCTGTCTGCCCGTAAATCTGCTTTAAGTTGACACCTATTGCCTGGTAAAATGTAAAAAGCTCAGGTCCAAGGGCAGCCCCTCCGGTATAAGCTCTTCTTAAACGAAGAAAACCAATCTGGTTAACAAGGGGTCTGAATATTAATTGTTTCCCGAGCCATGCCTTGATTCCAAGGATGAAAGGCATTGATTTTCCGGTCATTCTATAATTTGCAGCCTGTTCTCCAATTTTAATAAAATAATTGTATAATACTTTGTTAAGCCAATAAGATTGATCAATTTTTAACCATATTTCCGAACGAATTGTTTCATAAATTCTTGGTGCTCCAAACATGAAATGGGGACCAATTTCTTTTAAATCTGACATGCTTGTTTCAACAGATTCCGGGAAATTAAGAGTTATCCCCGTTGCCATGGCAACCCCGAATGAGTTCATTTGTTCTCCTATCCAGGCAAAGGGCAGAAAGGAAACATATTCATCAGTGGGTTCAAGATGATCAACTG
>Ga0256845_1001618_pt1 | contig 17692 bp, 15 predicted proteins | sample RiftiametaG_FD_189101 | JGI IMG/M metagenome (GOLD analysis project Ga0256845, IMG submission 189101) | Tube worm associated microbial communities from hydrothermal vent at the East Pacific Rise, Pacific Ocean - Riftia | ecosystem: Host-associated > Annelida > Integument > Unclassified ...
TTTAGGGAATTTAACTATGAAAGAATTTGAATTTATTAACCAACTAAAATCCGCGGCTTAGTAGGCTGTTTATATTTGTCCAGTTTTTAGTAGGAAGTCCAATTTTCCCATCCTTCTTTTTTAAGTCAATTAATTCTAACGCTTTTTTCATCAATGGAATTTTAACAGTAAACCCTGTTTTGTGCATATTTAATTCAATGTAGAGTTTGTTGGTGAATTTTGAACTTCCTACTTCTTGAACTAACCTATTTTTAATGCAACTGTATTCTATATTCTTTATATCTTGAAATCTCAATCCTGTATAACATCCAAATAAGAAATATCTCAATACATTATATTCAGCAGGAGTGATTTGTTTCGCCAATTCTCTTTTTTTCCCATTCTTCAGGCGATAAATTTTCTATTGACTTTTCAATAGGCTGATAATGTTTCATCAGATCTTCTAACTGATCTAATTCGTTCGGCTCTAAAAATGACCGCTTACTTACTCCTCTGTATTTTTTAATTTTATAATTCTCAAATGGGTTAATCTCTTTTGGTAAGTCGCCATTACTAATAGCAATATTGATAAAGGTTTTTATAATCTTCATATTATTAGCTACTGTTCTTTTTTCATTTCCTTTTCCTCCCTCTTCGATTGGTCGTAACATATAATCTTCATAATTCTTTATGAAACGGTTATCAATATCTTTCAATTCTAATTGTGATTTGTACTCCTTTAGCTTACTCAGAATAGACTTATAAGAACGTAAAGTTTCAGAAGAGTAACTATTCTTTCTTTTCTCCAGCTCTTCCGAAAAGTATTTATGTGCAGAAACATTTATGCCTTTGTTTCCCGTAAACTCTTTTTTAAATAACTCTTTAGTAATGTGTTTTCCGTGAAGTTCATATTTTAGAATAATATCAACAGCTCGTTTCTTTTCATTTGTAATTATATAGTTAACCTTATCACAATTAATTGCTCCTTTCGTTAATTGTTCTTTTTCGGAGTTCCAATGATAATGTTCTAATCGTCCTGATGGCTTTAACAATTCTAACTTCTTAATTGAAGTTCCATTTTTAGGACTTAGATATCTTTTTAATGATATATCTACTTTCTTACGGTTTAAGGTAAATCGTAGGTACATAGGGATTCCCCCATTACTTTTCATCCTTTCAGCTCTTAGGAATATTGAGATACTAGCACTCATAGTTCTTATTTTTAATTTGGTGAAACAAAAAAGTTCTTGGTGAAACGCTTGGTGAAGCATTTGGCGAAACAAATACTGCTAAACAATGAAAAAATTCTTTCAAGGAGTTTTTAGATATAAAAAAAACGCCTGTGAAAACAGGCGTTTTATATACTCTTGACTTTTTATGTTGCTTTAGTAAAAGCATCTGGCGGAGGGAGGGGGATTAATCCACTTCGTTACTTTATCCCTATTAGAGAAGAGCTTACAAAGAAAAGAGAAAGCCGTTTCACTTATTTTTTTCTTTCTGAAATAGCTCAAAATGAATTTTGCTCAATTTCATCCATAAAAAAAGCCCTGCGTTTGCAGGGCTTTCTCTTTTCTTTGCGGAGGGAGGGGGATTCGAACCCCCGGTACAGTTTCCCGTACACATGTTTAGCAAACATGCGGTTTAAGCCACTCACCCACCCCTCCGTTAAGGGACGCAAAAATAGCAATCAAATTTTAAAGTAAAAATAAAAGCGAATGTTTTTTATCTAATTATTTAGAACCGTCTGAATATCAGGCTTAAAGTACAAATCACTCTTTAATACTTTGCCGTCTTCACGGTAAATTGGTTCTCCTTTCTCATCCAATTTACTCATGTTACTCGATTGAATTTCTTTAAAAACTTCTTCAATTTTATGCTGTAAACCGTGTTTTAACAATGTTCCACATAAAATGTATAACATATCACCACAGGCATCAGCAATCTCCACCAAATCACCATTTTCAGCAGCTTCTAAATATTCTTCATTCTCTTCCTTCATCAATTCATAACGTAACTGATAGTCCTTTTTTTCAATTTCGGCAATTGGAGCTTCTTCGTTACCAATTTTAAATGCTTCATGAAATTCTTTAACCATATCAATGGTTTCTTTTAAACTCAATGATTTACTCATTCTTTATTATTTTTTCATTTATAATTTCTTTTCCACCTGCTTCTATCTTCAGTACATAGTTTCCAGCACTTAAAGGAAGTAATGAAAAAACTAACTCATTCAAGCCTTCCTTCGCATTTCTTTGCAATAAATCAGTTACTAGGTTACCTGCCATATCATATATTTTAGCAATAATTTCCTGATCAGACTCTAAACTGAACTGAACAGCAAATTCAGCTGCAAAAGGGTTTGGATAAATTTTACTCTCAGTCTCCAATTCTATCGTTTCTCCATAAACTACAGTACTCAAGAAACACCCTCTAGCATCTGTTACTTCTACTTTAATAGAATCCCCCAAGCAAACATTTGTAGCCGTATTTGAACTATTTGTCACATCATTTTCCCAAGTAAAACTATAAGGAGGGAATCCTCCATTAACGTCCAAAGTAATATTTTGCAGACATAATGCTGCTTGCTTTGTTCTATCTACCGAAATACTTAACCTACTCGAATCTGGACTAATTAATTCCGCACAAAAACCACTATTTCGTTTATTTGATCTAGCATAATAACCAAAAGAAAACACACTTCCTGGCTTTTTATAATAACGTTGTAATCCAAAATAGTCACCCCAACGCTCATAAGACCCTGATAATCGATCAATATAATTTTCTCCTTCAACAATTATTTTCTCCTCAGAATAATCACCATTATTATCATAATAAACACATGATATTCCAGGGAAATCAGTAAACGAAGTATAATTAAACGATATCATTGTTTCAATATCACATGCTTCATTTCCAGTCCAAGCAATATTTGGATATCCATAATCCTTATCCGTATCACCAATAATATTTGCAGTAATACTAGGCTGATCATTAATCGATGATATTGAACCGTGATAAATTGCAGCATATCCAGTAGCAGGATTCACCGTGTTTGAAACAAATTGTACGTTATTTCCAATTTTAACTGCCCCTAATACTCTTGCATCATTTGTTTGAAGCCCGCTTGTCACATCTGATGTATCTGTGTCAAGCTGTCTTCCGTTTGGTGGCATTCCGTAAATTCTATCGGATTGATAGACATTAATGGAAAGTGTTGTAGAAGGGTCTACAGATGTCCCTTCAATATGCAATACAAAAATAGAATCGTTAGCTACATCAAAATTTCTATTAGATAATAAAAACAGTTCATCAACAGCTCCATCAGCTCCTTGTACAGGGTGAAGATTCCGAATAAAGTTTCCATCATGTTTTATATCATTATAAAAAACAGAGTTTAGTGTAGCATCACCATCATACCCTTTTTTTTTTTCAACTTGCCAAATAACAGAACCATCAAAACCAACCTGCCATGAGACATTTGGAATAATCAAATTTCCTGTAATAAAAAGATCTGTATCAGTTATAGAGATCGCAGGAAAATCAGTCCATCTATTATTATTTAGTGGGTTACCTGGTAAACTATACACATTCCAATTATCATTAGGATTATTTGTAGTAGAAAAACAAATCATAATTCTACTTGTTAAAGGATCATTATCCTTTAAAAAAACCAAAATAAATCGATCCATTTCCTTATCATAAATAATTTTAGGATCGTAATAATTTTCTGATGAAAATCCGTTAGCCATCGACCTTAAAGATATCGTCCAATTTGAAAAAATTGCAGAGTCAGTGTTAAGATCATATGCATAAAGAAGAGAATTGATTCCTAAGAATACAATACCATCATCAGAAACTGCCATGGTATTATCATTCGGAATCCCACCATAAATAGGGTACGTACTCCCAAAAAGAGTTTTCTCTAAAGCAAATGTTTGTCCAATTGTAGGTGCAGATGCAATTTTCTTTGCTTTATCTTTATTCATTTTTTTTACTGGATACAATTCCTTAGACTTAATTTTTTGCTGTAAAATATAGGACTTAACAGATTCTCCTCCTGGGAGGGGAGCCTCATGATTAATTAGATTTGGATTATATGTTTCCTTAATTAACTTGGGGCCGGTTACTCGTTCTTTACTAATCGGAATTTTTCGAGATTTATATGACCCTGATTCTTGCGAAAAAACGGGTTTCAAAAAGGCAACACAAATAAGTAATATAATTATTCTCATATTTTTTCTCTGAATATATTAAGTAAAGATAATTATTAATACATATTCAAAGCCTAAAAATTTGTTAACACTTTTTAACAAAGCATTAAGATTTTAGGGTTGTTAAATTTATTTACAGTTACTATCTTTGGGCTTATTGTATAAAATTATGGAAGAAGAAAAAAATATAACAACACCTACCCCAGTAGTTCCCACAGATCCTGTTAGTACAACAGCAACTACTGGTAATGTAGATATAAAAGCGTTAAACGAAAAAATACAAAAGGAAAGTGCTTTTGTTGATTTGTTAACTATGGAAATGAGTAAAGTAATTATTGGTCAAAAACACATGACTGAAAGGCTACTAATTGGTTTACTCTCTAACGGACACATTTTATTAGAAGGTGTTCCTGGTTTAGCAAAAACATTAGCCATTACAACGCTATCAAAAACAGTAGATGCTAAATTTAGTAGAGTTCAATTTACACCAGACTTACTGCCTGCTGATGTTGTTGGTACAATGATTTACAACCAAAAGCAAGAGGCTTTTACTGTAAAAAAAGGACCAATTTTCGCCAACTTTGTTTTAGCAGATGAAATTAACAGAGCTCCAGCAAAAGTGCAAAGTGCTTTATTAGAAGCTATGCAAGAAAGACAAGTTACCATTGGTGTAGAAACATTTAAATTACCAGAACCATTCTTAGTTTTAGCGACTCAAAACCCGGTAGAACAAGAAGGAACTTATCCATTACCTGAAGCTCAAGTCGATAGATTTATGCTTAAAGTAGTGTTAGATTACCCTAAAAAAGAAGAAGAAAAATTAATTATTAGAAACTCTATTCATGGGTTTCCTACTCCTAATACAGTTATTAAACCTGAAGAAATTACCAGAGCAAGAGCTGTAGTAAAAGAGGTTTATATGGATGAGAAAATTGAGCAATACATTGTAGATATTGTTGATGCAACTCGTAATCCTGAAAACTACAATTTAGCAGATTACAAAAACCTAATTACGTTTGGAGGTTCTCCAAGAGCAAGTATCAATTTAGCATTAGCATCTAAAGCGTATGCATTTATTAAACGTAGAGGCTATGTAATTCCTGAAGATGTTAGAGCAATTTGCCATGATGTTTTAAGACACAGAATTGGATTAAGTTATGAAGCCGAAGCTGAAAACATTTCTTCAGAAGAAATCATAAATGGAATTTTAAATAATGTTGAAATACCTTAAAAGTTGAAAGAGAGAAGTTAGAAGATGGAAGTTGAAAGAGAGAAGTTAGAAGATGGAAGTTGAAAAATAGAAGTTGGAGGGTTGATAAAGGAAGATATATAAATTAAATGACAGTTAGTTTTAAATTTGAAAAGTTAATTATTTGGCAAAAAGCCATGAATTTTGGAGAAGAAATTCATGTGCTAGCCAATACATTTCCTTCAAATGAATTATATAATCTATCCTCCCAAATTAGAAGGGCTACCGACTCAATTGCTTTAAACATTTCAGAAGGTTCAATTGGTCAATCTGTTCCAGAATATAAAAAGTTTATGGGATATTCAATCCGTTCATTAGCCGAAGTTGTTACATGTTTACACAAAGCAAGTAGAAGACAATATATAACTGAAACTGAATTTGAAAAGCTATATACAGATTCTTTTAATTTAATGAATATGATGGTAGCCTTTAAAAAGAAAATTCAATAGAAAATGTTTTCATCCAGTAAACATATCACTTCTAACTCCAAGCTTCAAACTTCGAGCTTAAGCACATCAGAACTCCTTAAAAAAGTAAGGAAGATTGAAATTAAAACCCGTGGTTTGAGCAATCAAATCTTTTCGGGCGAATATCATTCTGCTTTTAAAGGAAGAGGTATGGCTTTTAGCGAAGTACGAGAATACCAACATGGGGATGAAGTTAGAACAATAGATTGGAACGTTACTGCCCGATTCGGACATCCTTATGTTAAAGTTTTTGAAGAAGAACGAGAACTTACCGTAATGCTTATTGTTGATGTTAGTGGCTCAAAAGAATTTGGAACACAACAAAAAACAAAACAAGAATTAGCAACAGAAATTTGTGCAGTATTGGCATTTTCGGCAATACAGAATAATGATAAAGTTGGTGTTATTTTCTTTTCAGATAAAATAGAAAAATTTATTCCTCCTAAAAAAGGACGAAGCCATATTTTAATGATTATCAGAGATTTAATTGACTTTAAACCTGAAAGCAAAGGAACAGACATTTCTATGGCATTAAAATATTTTAATAATGTAATTAAGAAACGTTGCACTGCTTTTTTACTTTCTGATTTTGTTTGTCATACTAACTTTGAAAATGCCATTAAAATTGCCAATAGAAAACATGATTTAATTGCCTTACGATTATACGATAAAGCAGAAGAAATACTTCCTAACATTGGTCTTGTTCCGATGCTAGATGCTGAAACTAATACCATTCAGTGGGTGAATACTTCAAGTAAATCAGTACAAAAAGAATATAAAATTGAGGGATTAAAACGTAAAGATTATTTAAAATCAACCTTTAAAAAAGGTGGAATTGACAACACTAATATTGGGACACACGAGGATTATGTAAAACCTTTAATGGCTTTATTTAAAAGAAGAGGAGCAAAATAATTATGAATAAAAAACTACTCTACATATTAATTTTCCTTTTCGGAAGTTTTGGACTTTCAGCTCAAACAGTTGATGTAAACGCTTCTATTGATACCAATTTTTTATTAATTGGAGAACAAACTCAAATTGAATTAAAAGTTCAATACCGTTTAGATGGAGATCCTGTTTCAGTTAAATTTCCTGCTCTTGCAGATACTATTAGTGAATTTATTGAAATTGTTTACACCTCTAATATTGATACCATCTACCCCGATGCAACTGACCTTTCTGTTGTAGAACAAATACAGAAAATAACCATTACTTCATTTGATTCGGGCTCTTATGAAATTCCTTATTTCGAATTCCAAATTAACGAAGGGCTCTTCCAAACAGGCCCTTTACATATAGAAGTAAGACCTATGGAAGTAGATACTGCTGAAGCCATTTTTGATATTAAAGCTCCAATAGAAGAGCCTTTCTCTATCATTGATTGGATAAAAGAAAACTGGATTTGGATTGCTATAGTATTAGTACTAGTAATTGGCGGAATCATTTTAATATTTTACTTAAAAAACAGACCAGAAAAAATTATAGAAGAAATTAAGCCAGATATTCCTCCTCATGTCATTAGTTTACAAAAGCTACTAAAACTTAAAGAAGATAAGCTCTGGCAAGCTGGTAAAGTAAAAGCACATCACAGTGAAATCTCTGAAATTATTCGAGACTACATTGAAAGAAGATATCAAGTTAATGCCTTAGAAAATACTACTGATGAGATAATGCAAAGCTTACGTTTCCATAGTATTCAACCAGATTTATTAACTAAACTTAATCAAGTTTTGGTCCTCGCTGATTTAGTGAAATTTGCAAAAGAGAAACCTTTAGCAAACGAAAATGACATGAGCTTATTAAATGCTGTATATTTTGTAAAAGGAACTAAACAGATTATCCAACCAGAAGAAGATAATGCTGAGTAAATGGAATGAAATATCGTTTGCTAACCCAGAATTTTTCTGGACGTTACTCATTATTCCTCTAATGGTGTTGTGGTATATCTTACGTCAGAAAAAATTATATGGAACCGTAAAAATTACCACTACAAAAAGTTTTGGAAGTTCTCCTATTGCAATTTTTAGACACAGCTTAATTGTAATTAGAAGTATTGCTATTGCAGCTTTAATAACAGCTTTAGCACGACCTCAAACTTCACTAAGCTGGCAAGATGTAACTACTGAAGGTATTGATATTATAATTGCATTAGATATTTCTGGAAGTATGCTTGCCGAAGATTTTAAACCCAACCGTTTAGAGGCTTCCAAACAAGTAGCAATGGATTTTATTTCAGAAAGACCTTATGATAGAATTGGTTTAGTTATTTATGCTGGAGAGAGTTTTACGCAATGTCCATTAACAACCGATCATGATGTTTTACTAAACCTTTTTGATGACATTAAAAATGGAATAATTGAAGATGGTACAGCTATCGGAATGGGATTAGCGACTTCTGTTAGCCGATTAAAAGATAGCAAAGCAATAAGTAAAGTAGTTATTCTTTTAACTGATGGGTCTAACAACAGAGGTTCTATTCCGCCAGTTACAGCTGCCGAAATTGCACAAGAGTTTGGTGTTAGGGTTTATACTGTTGGAGTTGGATCTAACGGTTCTGCTCGTATGCCAATGCAAGATCAATTTGGTAGAACAGTTTATCAAAATGTGGAAGTGAAGATAGATGAAAAAACATTAAAAGAAATTGCAAATATTGCTGACGGACAATATTTTAGAGCAACTAACAAAAAAAGTTTAGAAAAAATTTACCAGGAAATAGATAAATTAGAGAAATCAAAAATTGAAGTAACAGAATATAAAAGAAAATCGGAATGGTTTGTCCCTTTTGCACTTGCTGCAGCAATACTATTATTATTAGAATTTTTATTACGAAACATAATTTTTAAAGGCATTGTTTAGATTTGAACATAACATATATCTATGGGCAATCTTAGCGGTTATTCCGTTAATAATTATCGTTTTTCTATTTGTTCAGAATTGGAAAAAAAGAAAAATGCGACAATTTGGAAACCAAAAAATCGTGAAACGATTAATGCCTAATGTATCTAAATCGCTACCTATTGTAAAATTTGTGTTGTACTCTTTGGCTATGATTTCTTTATTAGTTGGATTAGCCAACTTACAATTCGGAACAAAACTCGAAGAAGTAAAACGAGAAGGAATTGATTTAATGATTTGTTTGGATGTTTCTAACTCAATGTTGGCAGAAGATTTATCTCCAAATCGTTTAGAGCGATCAAAAAGAGCAATTTATCAGCTTATCGAAAAATTACACAACGACAGGTTAGGAATTATTGTTTTTGCTGGTCAAGCTTATGTTCAATTACCAATAACAACCGATTATAGTTCAGCTAAATTATTTTTAGAAACGATAGGAACAGATATTGTTCCAACCCAAGGGACTTCTATTGGTGCTGCAATAGATTTAGCAATGGAATCTTTCGATTTTGAAAACGGGACAAGTAAATCCATCATTGTGATTACAGATGGTGAGAACCATGAAGATAATGCAAAAGTTGCTGCTGAAGCTGCTGTATCGGAAGATGTAACGGTTCATACCATTGGTATGGGAAGTGAAAAAGGTGGACCAATTCCTATTTACAAGAATGGTGCACAAGTAGATTTTAGAAAAGATAATGCTGGTAATACAGTTGTTACCAAGTTAAATGAACAAATGCTTAAAGAAATTGCTACTGCGGGTAATGGTTCTTATGTGAGAGCAAGTAACGCAAATGCTGGATTAAACATTATTATGGATGAAATTGATAAAATGGAGAAGAAAGAATTTGGCAGTAAATCGTTTAAAAATTATGAAAGCCGATTTCAAATCTTCTTACTTATTGCATTAATTTTAATGGTGATTGAATATTTTATTTCAAATAGAAGAAGTAGTAAATTAGATGGTGTAAACTTATTTGAGTCTAAAAAATAGAATCTCCTCCTGGGAGGAGAGAAAGAGGTGGGTTAAATATAATTAATCACCCACGCCTAGCCCCTCCAAGGAGGGGAATATAAAATGAATAATGAAACAAATACTATACATATTAACCTTGCTTATTGGCATGAATGCAACTGCTCAAAATGCTAAACAACATATTAGAGATGGAAACAAACAATATGCAGAAAAGAAGTATGAAGAAGCGAATGCTAGTTATAAAAAAGCATTAGAAAAAGATAATAAATCAACAAAGGCAGATTTTAACTTAGGCGATGCATTATACAAACAAAAAAAATATGCAGAAGCTATAGAGCAATTTCAAAAATTCGCTGATAAAACAACTGATAAACAAGCCAAAGCTAACGCTTATCATAATATTGGAAATGCCAATTTAGAATCTCAAAAATATAAAGAAAGTATAGATGCTTATAAAAAATCTTTGCGAGAGAATCCTTCTGATAATGATACCCGATACAACCTTTCTTATGCTCAGAAAAAATTAAAACAGCAACAAGAGCAAGAGAAAAAAGATGACGAGAAGAAGAAAGATGATGAAAAAAAGGATGATAAGGATAAAAAAGATGACAAAGATAAGAAGGACGATAAAGAGAAAGATAAGGACAAAAAGGATGACGAAAATAAAGACAAGGATAAAAAAGACGATAAGGATAAAGGTGATAAAGACAAAAAAGATGAAGAAAAAGATAAGAAGAATGAACCTGGAGATGAGAAAGATAAAGGAGATGAGAAGAAAGAACCTAAACCAAATCAGCTTTCTAAAAAAGATGCTCAACGTATGTTAGATGCACTAAACAACCAAGAAAAGAAAGTGCAAGCTAAACTAAAAAAGAAAAAAATTAAAGGACAAAAAGTTAATATTGAGAAAGATTGGTAAAAACAACTGTCATTCTCAGCTTGACTGGGAATCTGTTTGTAATATTGCCAAACTAAAAATGAAGACACTACTAAAACATAGCGCACTAACACTTTTAGCAATATTATTGCTAAACTTTAGTTATGCTCAAAATGTTAGTTTTACTGCAGCTGCAAGTCATACAACTGTAAAAACTGGAGATCGTTTTCAAATTCAATTTACTGCCAATACAAAAATTAGCAACTTTAAAGCTCCTAAACTAAATAACTTTAGAGTTCTTTCTGGTCCAAATCAATCTACCCAAATGAGTTGGGTAAACGGAAAAACAACGTCTAATATCAGCTACAGCTATGTTTTAATGGCAATAAAAGAAGGTGATTTTACTATCAGCCCTGCAGTTGCAAGTGCTAATGGAAAAGCAATTAAAACTAATTCGCTAAAAATTAAAGTTGGTAAAGGAGTTAAAATTCAACAAAGTGGAAGCAAAGCTGGTAGCCAAACAAAATCAGGAGGAACTGCCTCAGATGAATTATTTATAAAATCAACCGTAAGTAGAAGAAAAGTTTACCAAGGTGAACAAATTATTGCTACGTATAAATTATACACAAGAGTTGGTTTAGCAGGGAATGAATTGGTTAAAAATGCAGATTTAAATGGATTTTGGAGTCAAGAAATAGATTTTGGAGAGTCTGTTTGGACCAAAGAAATTATTGGCGGTTACCGATATAGTGTTGCAAAAATCAGAGAAATTGTACTATTCCCTCAACGCTCTGGCGAATTAGAAATTGACCCTTTAGAAATGAAATTCATTGTTCAAAAAAGAGTACAAGGTGGAGGACAAAGTGTTTTTGACCAATTTTTTGGGAGAGTAGAAAATGTAGAATACAACTTAAAAAGCAAGCCCATAAAAATCACAGTACTTCCCCACCCTACTAATGCTCCTGCCAATTTCACCAATGCTGTTGGTAAATTAGATATGAAAGTTGATGTTTCTGCCAATGAAATTAAAGCCAACGAAGCTATCAATATAAAAATTAAAGTATCAGGAAAAGGTAATTTACCATTAATTGATATTCCTACACTTCCATTTCCTTCAGATTTTGAAACCTACGACCCAAAAATTAACGACAATATTAAAACAACAACAGCAGGGGTTTCAGGTTCTAAGGAGTTTGATTATTTGATAATCCCCCGCCATGCAGGTCAATTTAAACTAGACCCAATTGTATTTACTTATTTTGATCCCAACACTAAAAAATACAAAACAATCACATCAGATCCAATAGAAATAAATGTGCTTAAAGCTGATGGAAGTACTGCTGATAACGTTGTTTATTCTTCGAGTAAAGAAGATATTAAAGTTTTAGGAAATGATATTCGTTACATTCACATTAACGATATTGAGTTATCAAATGCTAATGAAAATTTTTATGGTAATTGGAAGTTTTACTTTTTATTCTTCTTGGCTCCACTCCTATTTATTATTACTTATATTTTTAGAAATAAAATTAGAGTGGCGAATAGCGATGTTGCTGGCATGAAGAAAAAGAAAGCCAGTAAAATTGCTGCTAAATTCTTAAAATCTGCCAAACAAAGTTTAGAGGCAAACAATAGTAGTGCTTTTTATGAAGATATTTCTAAAGCTTTATTCGGATATATTAGTGATAAACTACATATCCCAAGTGCTGAGTTAAATCAAAACAATATCAAAGAAAAACTAGCAAACATTAATGTGAGTGAACAAACCTCTAAAGAGTTAATTGATACTATAGAATTATGTGATATGGCTCGTTTTGCACCAGTTACAATTTCAGAACAGGAAGTTTACAACAAAGCAGAAGCAATTATTAACCAAATTAATGAGGAGGTTAAATAATGAAGAATTATGAATTAAGAATTATGAATTTTATTCCCTCTTGGAAAAGAGAGTTAGGGAGATTGATTACAATCTTTTTTATAACTCTATCTATTTCATCCTTCGCTACACCACAAGAACAGCTAAAAACAGCTAACGATTCTTATTCAAAAGGAAAATACGAAGAAGCAATAAAACAATACCAATCTATTTTATCTGAAGATAACATCTCTACAGACATTTATTACAATTTAGGAAACTGTTATTATAAAATAGACGATGTTCCTAATGCTATTTTAAATTATGAAAAAGCATTAAAATTAAAGCCTGATAACGAAGATGTATTATTTAACCTGAAAATGGCAAACAAGCTAACCATTGATAAAATAGACCGTTTACCAGAGCTTTTTATTGGTAGCACTTGGCGAAACTTAGTCACTTCTAAAACTGTTGATGGCTGGGCTTATTATACTATTGGTTTAATCTTTTTATCGCTACTCTTTTTTGTAAGTTATTTACTAATGCAACAAATAATTATTAAAAAAGCAGGTTTTTATGCGGGACTGTTTTTCTTAGGCTTATCACTATTTACATTCTTGATGGCTGCACAACACAATGGCATTGTTAAACAAGCCTCTGAAGCCATTATTTTTGCACCAACCATTACCATACAAAGTGAACCTAACGAAAATTCTGAGGCCTTATTTACATTGCACGAAGGAACCAAAATAACCTTACTCGAAGAAAATAATGACTGGAGTAAAATAAAACTCCCTAACGGAAATGTGGGTTGGATTAAGAGTGAAGAGATTAAGAAAATTTGATTTCTTATTTTTACTCTGATGAAAATAATTCTAGATTATCCCCTATCATATTATTTCAAAACAATCTTTTCAGTATACAGCACTTCTGTATCACTTGTCATTTCTAAGAAGTAAAGCCCTTTACTTAATTTTTGAGTAGAAATTCTTGTTTGGTTAAGTCCGTTTACGTTAACATTTAAGACCTCTTCTCCTAATATGTTTTTAATCCAAATAGATGTAATTTCTTTCTCATCATCCCATTTTAGTGTTAAAAAACCATTTGCAGGGTTAGGATAGACATTCACTTCAAAATTAGAAACAGCTAAACTGTTCACACTTGTAGTAGAACAATTAATTTTCCCATTAATATCATACTTTAAGAAGAATTCCCAAATCAAAAGAGAAGCTTCTATATCATGATTTGTGTTACCATTCCCTGTATTAACTGGAGCTCCTGGCCACGTGTGCCCTCCATTTAAAACTTTGTAATGTTCTACCTCAACACAATTATCTCCACTATCATAAACATAATGTTCTACGGTAGAATTATCTGAAGTATTAATATTAGGAATAACTGTAAAAGATGGCGAAGAATTAGCATTATTAAAATTAATCCAATAATCTAACCCTGCTTGAGTTGACTCATTAACTGTTCCTCCTAAATACGCAACTGTTCCATCTGCATCTCCATGTATTTCTAAAATTGGTGTCGGATGTTGTGGGTTACAAGTTGCTGGGGTCCCTTTAGTCATTGCTCCAGTTACCGAAGCAATCGCTGCAATTCTATCACTCAAATTACAAGCTAAGTAATAACTCATAAAACCTCCGTTAGACATTCCTGTGCTATACACCCTATCCTGATTAATATTATATGTTGCTGAAAGATCATCCAATAAAGCCTCTGTAAAACCTAAATCATCTACTGCTCCTCCCCAACCTGAATTCCAATATGTATTTCCTTGTCCATCTATTGTGCCTTGAGGCACTACCAATAAAAACCCAGCTGTATCGGCTATTGGTCTAAACTCTCCATAAAGTATTTGAGCACTAGCACTACTCGTATATCCATGAAAATTAAATACTAAAGGTGCAGGATTTGCTGCGGAATAAGAAGCTGGAATATATAAGATATATGTCCGTTGAATACCTCCATGCGTTAATGTTCCATTAATTGTTTGCTGTCCAAAAGAAAAAAATACAGACAATAAAAAAATAAATGATAAAAGAAATTTCATAATCAAAGTGCTTTATAGATTAATAGTGTTTTAAAATTAGTCTTTTTTCAATTAAAAATACCACAAACAAAAAAACCGTTAATTTTTAATGTATTTGTTAATAATTATTTTTCTTCCATTCATCACAATTTCTCTGTTTTTCCTACCACTCATCATATTTTACTTAGCGAAAGAAAATGCTCGTATTATCTTTGCATTTTAAATATGTATATGAAAGGGTTTTTCACTATAATTTTAATGCTAGTTGTTTTATTTACGCAAGCACAATCAAGTATAAAAGGTGCTTTAAAAGATAGTAACGGAGAACCTGTTCCTTTTGCTAATGTTGCCTTATACAACTCTGCAGATAGCAATATGGTTAAAGTAGAAACAAGTAACGATAATGGAGGTTTTCACATCACAAATATTACAGCAGGGAATTACTTTTTAAAGGCAACATTTGTTGGTTTACCTGATTTAGTCATTCCAACAATTCAACTTAAAAACAATGAAACAAAAGATTTATCTAATTTAACTTTTAGCGCTCAAGCTGAAGAATTAGCCGCTTTTGAAATTATTGAAGAACGTGTTATGGTTGAAGTTAAACCTGACCGTACAATTTTCAATGTACAAGGAACTATTAACAGTACAGGTTCTGATGCGATTTCTTTATTACGAAAAGCCCCTGCAGTTACTGTAGATAACAATGATAATATCAATGTTTTGGGTCGTTCGGGAGTTAAAGTTTATATTGACGGAAAAGTACTTCCATTAAGTGGTGATGACCTGAGTAATTACTTGAAAAATCTCTCTGCTGATCAAATTGATAGAATTGAAATTATTACCAACCCTGGAGCAAAATATGAAGCAGAAGGAAACGCAGGAATAATTGACATCCGTTTAAAAAAAGATAAAAACATCGGTGCTAACGGTACATTAAGTACCACTTATACACAAGGCGAGTTATCTCGTTACAACATTAATGGAAGCGGGAATTACCGAAATAAAAAAATGAATGTTTTCGGAGCTTTAGGTTATAATGTAAATGATAATTTTCACAATATAAATTTTGAAAGCTACCAAAATAATTTATTGTTAGATGAAATAAATGATACTCAAAACAATAGAGATGTTTATAATTTCAGAATTGGAACAGACTTCTTTATTCATAAAAATCACACCATTGGATTTGTTGTTGGAGGCCGAAATGTTGACGGAGAAGAAATTAGCTTTAATAGAATTGCTATTTCTAACCAACAAACAATAACTGCGATTGATAGTATATTAGTTGCAAAAAACAAAGGAGATAATAGCAAAATTCAAGGTACTTACAACATTAATTATCGATTTATCAATAAAAAAGGACAAAGTCTCAATCTTGATTTAGACTACGGAACCTATAAAAATAAAAATGAACGATATCAACCAAACATCTATTACAATGCAGCTGAAGATAGTATTTTAACAGAAATTATTAGCAACTTTAATACTCCTATTAATATTGACATTTACACTGCAAAACTTGATCATGAAAGAAATATTGGAAAAGGGAAATTAGGAATAGGGACAAAATACAGTCGTGTAGAAACCAATAACACATTTAAGGTTTTTAATGTGGTAGATGGTGTTTCTTTTATCAATAATTCACTTTCTAATCTTTTTGATTATGAAGAAAATGTTTACGCTGGCTATGTAAGCCTTTCTCGCCCTTTAGGAAAAAAGTTTAATGTAATTGGTGGGTTACGAGCAGAACAGACAATTGCTACAGGTAATTTAACTTCATTCTTACCTAACTTACAAGAACCTCCAGTAGAATTGGAATATTTAAGCTGGTTTCCTAATGCAGGGGTTACCTATAAATTATCTAAAATGAACAGTTTAGCATTAAATTATGGCAGAAGAATTAATCGCCCAGATTACAATGTCTTAAACCCTTTTAGAACTCAATTAAGTGAACTTTCTACCTCCAAAGGGAACCCTTTTTTGAAACCAGAAATCGTTAATAATATTGAGTTAGGTTATACCTTAGCTTACAAATACAATTTTAAAATAGCTTACAGTAAAACCAACGATAAAATAACACGTTTAATTGGTCCTGACGATACTGATCCTAGAGCTGGTTTTATCTCTTGGGATAATTTATCCACTGAAGAAGTAATAAGTGCTAATGCTAGCCTGCCTTTTGATGTGATAAAGAAAAAATGGAGCGCTTTTATTAATTTAAGTGCTTCTTATATCGATAATCAAGCAGACTATGGCAATGGAGCTGTAGTGGATGTCCAAAATTTTAGCTACACCATTTTTCAACAACACACTTTTAATTTACCTAAAGGATTTAAAGGAGAAATTTCAGGTTACTACTCTGGTCCTGGAGTTTGGGGAGGAGTTTTTAAATATGAAGCTAACTGGTCAGTTGGAGCGGGAATATCAAAAGAATTCTTTAAACAGAAATTGAAAGCTCGTTTAAATGCTAACAACATTTTTAATCAAATTGGTTGGAAAGGAGTTTCTGAATTTAACGGTTTAACATCTTATGGAAATGGGAGATGGGATAGCCATAATATCAGTTTAAGTTTAAGCTACAACTTTGGAAACCAAAAATTAAGATCTCGTAAACGAAAAACAGGAATTGAGAGTGAATCTAAACGAGTTGGAGAATAATTAAGTAAGATATTTATTCAAAAAAATCTGAGCTAAAAGTTTTAGGAAATGTAACTATTAATAATACTCCATTTTCAATATTCTTAAAAGTAAATTCTCCATCTAATTTTTCAACAAAAGCTTCAATAATTGTCATTCCTAGTGAATCTAGATTCTTTGTATTATAATTTTCTGGCAACTTCTTACCATCATTAAATATTTTCAAAATTATATCCGATTCAGTATGACTTGTTTCTACTTCTATAATTCCTTCTTCGCTAGTATTAAAAGCATGTTTTAATGAATTAATAATTGCTTCATTTGTTATCAATCCTATAGAAATAGATTCCGTAGCGTTGTACACAACATCACTTGGTTTTACAGTGATGCTTATATTACCTTGAATTGTACCTTTTAACGCATTTATTATATCTTGTAAATAGTTACTGGCATTAATCGTTATAAAATTATGCTCTTTATATAATTTTTCATGCAACAAAGC
>Ga0256845_1001619_pt1 | contig 17691 bp, 17 predicted proteins | sample RiftiametaG_FD_189101 | JGI IMG/M metagenome (GOLD analysis project Ga0256845, IMG submission 189101) | Tube worm associated microbial communities from hydrothermal vent at the East Pacific Rise, Pacific Ocean - Riftia | ecosystem: Host-associated > Annelida > Integument > Unclassified ...
TTCATGATACTGCTTGGTAAATTTCCTGAGTTCGATGTAGTGCAACTCAAAAATGTCATGCAGTTTATCGTCTTTGCCAGTGTTGACGTTGATGATCTTGTAGAGGTTATGGAACTCATCAACGTCGGGAATGAAGTTAAAGTCGAGTATGTTGATACTATATGTTTTTTTTAATTCTTTAAACATCATTCCTTCGCTCAGTTGCCCGGTTACCAGCTTGGCCCAGTAATAGATGGACCGCTTATCAAAATTGAGGTCTTCACCGATCTGCATCTCCACGTTAAACCATCTACCAAGCTCGTCACGCGCCTTAATGTCGAGAATCGACATTTTCCCGGCGCGGTAATCGGCAAGATTATAAGGATTGCTCAGGATAACTTCTGCAATACGCTCGTTTTCGGAGAGAATCGCATTGAGCAGAGCTAACAACAGATCCTTATTCTCTTCACTGCCAAACAGCTTCTTAAACGCGAAATCGACTCTGGGATTGATACGGCACATCCACTTCTCCTATGTACAGTGGAAACAGTTTGTCATGAATGCCACGACTGGATACGTCGAAAATGCCGTCAGAAGTGCGAACGCTCGTTCGCACTTCTGCACGTTTCATCCCGTGCGTATGTCTCTTGATAGTCATGGACGACTCTTTGATAGAACAGAACTCTCCATTATAATATGGCATAGATCATGGTTTGTCAACCGCTTTCCTGCATCCTGAGCAAAAATCTTCAGCCATGCAGCCAGGTCAATCCCATAAAATGGGTCGCCATCTCTGTTATCAATCATATTATGGGAATCCATAAAAAAAATTTCGCAGAAAGTGACCTGCTTTACTAAACTTTCGATTTTTCATGTCGTCAGAAGAATGTCACACAGAAACAAGAAACAAGAAACACAAATCGTTCTCTTGCACGGTCTGACGTATAATCAAACATACGTCGTTTACTCGTATGCTGTCTGATAGAACACGGCAGCCAAAAAAAGAAGTTGAACAATTATAATGGAGGTTATACTCTTATGATGACACAATTCAAACAATTCAGTGCTGTAACAGCCCTAGTTGGGCTCATGCTTATATTTGTCGGCTGTGATAGAAGCAGCAAGAGTCCGACGAATCCGGCTCACAATGATTTTCCGACAATTCAGGGAATTCAGATCCAACCCAATGCTTCGGTATATGTTGACGACTTGATTACCCTGACTCCGCAGACCAATGACCCGGATCACGATCAAATTCGATATGTCTGGTCATCTACTGCTGGAACGTTTAATCCGGTTGAAGCCGTTGGCCCGAGCGTGAAATGGAAGGCTCCGGGCACACAAGGGACTTATCAGATCGTTGTCGTCGGCGACGATGCGAATGGCGGAACCTCACAAAAACATCTCGACATCAAGACGTATGGCGGAGATCAGAGTGGGACCATCGATTTGGTTAGCGGAATACAGCTTAATCCAATTGGCGGCAATGCGATTCTCGGTCATATTGACGCTGGCGACACGTTAACCCTTGTTTGGGATGGAGCAAGCCCGGTAACAGCCGATAGTACCCGCCCGGACGAAACGAAATACGCTCCGAACGGCGCACGTCTGGACGCGGCAACATTAGCAGTCGCCTCTCCGCCGCAATACGGCGCTGCCGCTGACCTGCCAATTGCAACTGCCGCCCGCTATACCCTGATTGCGAAAATTGGTTCTGATGGGAAGTGGTTTGAGTTTACTCCCGGGCCGGATGCAAATGGGAACGGAATCCCGGATTATTTCACAGTAACCGCTCCGGCTCGTGGGAAAGTCTATCTTGGCATGAATGAGCAGAAAAATCTGCTGCAGGATAACACCGGATTCTGGAGATTCTCATTCACAATTAACCATTAATCCGCTTACAGACTCTCTCCAAAGACCATGTCCGGCTTTCGGGCATGGTCTTGTTCGTTTAGGCCCAACCCATTATTTCCCCAAAATATGCTCGTATACCGTGATCACTCTTCCAGCCACGTGTTCCCAGGTATAGCGGGCAGCATGTGCAAGCCCTCGCTGGGAAAAATTTTCCCGGAGTGTTTCATCCATCAGTAACGTCCGCATTCCTGCGGCTAATATCTCCGACGATGCGGGCGCAACGGCAAATCCGGCCTTCCCTACAAACTCTGCAAGGGATGATGTGTTCGCATAGATGACCGGCGTTCCACAGGCCATCGCTTCTAAAGGAGTCAGACCAAATCCCTCATACAGGGACGGATGCACAAGAAGCGTGGCAGCAGAATAGAGCAGCGGCAAATCGCGATCCGGGAGATAATCGAGAAAGAAAAAAGATCGCTCAAGCTGATGGTCCTGAATCAGTTGATGAATCGTTCCAATATAGCGAGGATCGGTGTTTCCGGCAATGACGACCTGATAATTCTTGCGGAGTGTTTCCGGCAGCAGAGCATAAGCCTGCACCAGATGGGACAAACCTTTATACGGGTCCTGACGGCCAACATACAGTACGAACCGTTGCGGTAAGCGATACTCACTCCGAAATGCTTCAGCAGCTACACGTCCCGGCTGAAACCTGCTTTCAACCCCCCCTCCGATCACATGGATTTTGTCAGAGGGGAGGTGTAACATTCCCGTGAGATCGCGTCTTGTGCTCTCGGAACAGGTCAGAATCCCATCTGCTGACCGAAGCAGGAATCTGGCCGGATAGGTCGTTTTGTAGAACCAACGCCACAGAAGGCGGGATTTTGAGAGAGCGTCAGGGAACAAGAACGGAATCAGATCGTAGACGGTAAAGAGCTTCTTATACCCCCCGCGAAATGGAGAACTGAGGTAATAGGGAACATGAAAAATATCAACATCCAACCCTTCAATTTCCCTGTGCATTCGCATAAAATCCTGGGCTGAGAGCAAGGGCAAGGAGGCTGGTATAATTTGGACGTTTGCATACGCAGAAAAATCAGCATGATGCTGTAAGAGCGCGCGTTCCCCGATAAGGAAGTACTGGATTGCAGGATCAAGCTGAAATTGGTGCAAAAGCAAGTTCACAGTATAACGGCTGATTCCATCAATCTGCTTACTGCGGATCCACCGCAGATCAATCGCCACTTTCATCATGGCAGCGTTCTCCAACATCATTTACGTCGAACACACTTCCCGGTACACCTGGTACGTATGTTCTGCCGTGCGTTTCCAGGAAAATTTCTGAGCCTGCCGAGGGCCGGCAGTCCTCATGTTATCTCGTGTTACGTTGTCAGTCAGAACGGCCAGCATCCCCTGGAAAATCGCATCAGGGTTGAGTGGATCGACTAACATGCAGGCATTTCCGGCAATTTCCGGCAACGAAGAAGAGAGCGATGTGACCACCGGCGTCCCATAGGACATCGCTTCAAGCACTGGAAGCCCAAAGCCTTCATAAATTGACGGAAAGACGAACAATTCAGCGCCACGATAAAGACAGGGTAAATCATCATCGGGAACAAACCCTGTGAACAGGACATGGTTCTCCAGATTCAAGGTTCGGACTTTTTGATATAATTGCTCCGAGAACCACCCTTTTCCCCCGGCCAGGACAAGTTGCAATGCCTGACCTCCTGCATACCTGTGTCTCAACCGTGCAAACGCATCAACCAGTCGTTCCAGATTTTTTTTCGGTTCAATGACGCCCACAAATAACACATACGGTCTGGAAATATGGTAACGACGGAGCACGGGCGGCAAACTGAGTCGGACACTCTTATGAGGATCGGGAGGAGTAAAGCCAAGATAGATCACCCGAACCTTTTTCTCAGACACCTGAAGATAGCGCACGATATCCTGTTTTGAGTGTTCGGAATCAGTGATAATCACATCAGCCGTATGAGCCGCTCGTTTCATAAACAGTCGAAAAAAAAGGAGATGTTTTTTCGGCACAAGTTCCGGAAAAAACAGCGGGACGAGATCATGAATCGTGACGACATACCGGCAAACCTTCCTGAGAGGCAGTTCAAAATTGCAGACGCCGTGATAGACGTCAACCTGGTGCTGACGAAGTAAGGGAGGCAAACACCAGTTGGTCCACACGATGCGGCGTTTACACTGGGCTGTCACGAGATGGACATTGTCTGGCAGTTCATCAGCCTCAAAAAGAGGAGAGGGGGTATCGTGGAAAAGATAAATCTGATCCTGGGAAGAAAAATTGAGATGGACATACTCAGCAAACAGAGATCGTGTATAGCGCCCGATCCCTGTCTGCTCATGGAACAACCGTGCGTCAATGCCAAGGTTCATACATGATTAAATCGGGGTATTTTCCAGCTTGATGTAGAATTGCTTTGGATTTGGCGGATAAAACGGCACTTTATGAGGTCGGCTATACCAAACCTCAACCGTAATCTTCTTTCGCTTGTTATTAACAGAGACTCTGATATCTTTCTTTTTGTAGTCAGCGCCGATAGCGTCAAGACTCTTTTCGATTTCCGTTGTCAGGTTTTTCTTAATCTCATCAGACGAATAGTTCACAAAGGCAAATTGTATTTTCGTTTTTATCTCATCTTCTAAATTATAATGATCCCAATAGATCGGGGCTAATTGGACAACGACAAACACAAAGGCTGCCAACACAGCAATGGCGACTGTCGCGGATGCTCCAGCCCCTCCACGCTCATTTGTCAAAATTCCTCTTCGCGCTCTCATAACAAGTTCCTCCTCCCTGTGCTCATTCAAACACCGTCTCCTCAGGTTTGAACGATTGCTGCCCTGGCGGCTGTTACGCAATCTTTCCAAATCGTCTTGATCGATGCTGAAAATCCAGAATAGCCTGGTAAAAATGTGGTTTACGAAAATCTGGCCATAATACGGGCGTGACATATAATTCGGCATAGGCAACTTGCCAGAGCAAAAAATTACTCAGCCGCATCTCCCCGCTTGTCCGTATCATCAAATCCAATTCAGGCAAATCAGCCGTATACAGATATGCCGAAAATACATCAGGAGTCAATCTGTCTATCGAAAAGTCTTTCTGATCTATATCATAGACTATTTTTGTCACAGCGTCAAGTATTTCATGACGTCCCCCATAATTTAATGCAAGATTTAACACTAAGCCAGTATTTTCCCGGGTGGACTGGATCGCTGCATTCAAGTGTGTCTGAACGTCTTTGGGGAGTTCGTTCGTTCGTCCAATCGTGTATAACCGGATATTATGCTCATCTAACCCGCGCACTTCCCGTTTTAAATACTCCACAAGAAGTTTCATGAGGGCTTTAATTTCTATGGTCGGACGCTGCCAATTTTCTGAGGAAAAGGCGTATAACGTTAATGCGTCAATGCCTAATTCAGCCGCAGCCTCAACAATTGATCGAACAGAGTGAACTCCCGCTCGATGCCCTTCAATACGAGGTTTTCCCAACTGCTTCGCCCAACGACCATTCCCATCCATAATCACTGCGACGTGGCGGGGGAGTTTTGTGCGGTCGATCTGCTCCAGCAATTGGTGAAGAACCTGTTCTTCAGAGTTCAGTTGGTTCTTGGAGGTCATGGAGTTAAATCTCCAGGATTTCGTCTTCCTTTTTGGCTGTTAACTCATCAATTTTCTTCACAAACGTATCCGTCAGCTTTTGCACATGGTCCTGTCCTTTATGAAGCTCATCTTCGGTAATCTCTTTCTCTTTTTCAAGGGATTTGAGCATGTCGTTTGCCTCGCGACGAGTTTGTCGGAGCGCCACCTTTTTTTCTTCCGCGCGTTTTTTCACCAGTTTTGCCAGCTCTTTGCGGCGTTCTTCTGTCAGCGGAGGCACCCCCAGACGAATAACCTTTCCATCATTCGACGGCGTAATCCCCAAATCTGACCGGAGAATGGCTTTTTCAATCAGTTTAATGACACTGACATCCCAGGGTTGAATGACAATTAAAGAACTTTCCGGCACCGAGAGCGTCGCCACTTGGTTTAATGGAGTTTGTGTACCATAGTAATCGATCGAAATGCCGTCCAACAATCCGATAGAGGCCCTTCCGGTACGAATCCCGACAAAATCACGTTTCAACGCATCAACCACTTTCTGCATTTGCGCTTCGGTCTCTTTATACACATCTTGAAGCATAGTTATAGAAGATCAACAGGGAAAAGATAAAAAGATCACCCCGGCGTCTCGTTTCTCAGCCAATGTCTCTTTCACCCTTGTCCTTTGACCTTTGTCCCAATGGCTTCTCCTGCAACAATTCGTTTGACATTTCCTGACTGTTTCAGGTTAAATACGATAATTGGCATATTATGTTCCATGCAGAGAGAAATCGCTGTCAAGTCCATGACCTGTAACTGGCGCTGTAACACCTCAAAATAACTAATTTCCTCAAACCGGGTCGCTGCCGGGTTGCGTATCGGATCATCGGAATAGATACCATCCACCTTTGTCGCTTTTAAGATGACATCAGCGTCAATTTCAATCGCCCGGAGAGATGCGGCGGTATCCGTGGTAAAAAACGGGTGCCCCGTGCCGGCCCCGAAAATCACGACCTCGCCATCATGAAGGTACATTAATGCCTTTTTGCGAACAAATGGTTCTGCAATCGGTCCCATATCGATCGCCGTTTGGACTCTCGCTGACACTCCCATGCTTTCAAGCGTTTCCTGCAATGCGATACTGTTCATCACAGTCGCCAGCATCCCGATGAGGTCTCCTGACGCGCGGGGAATTCCCCGATGTTCTCCCTGCACCCCTCGAAAAAAGTTCCCGCCGCCGATGACAATCGCCACCTGCACGCCGAGTTCAGAGACACTCTTGACCTCACGAGCCAGATATTCGAGCATCCTGCCATCCAGACCAGTGTTATGTTCCCCGGCGAGCACTTCTCCGCTTAATTTCAGTAGTATTCGAGTGTAGACTGTTGAAGACACGGCGTAAACCGAAATTGGAGAAGCACAGGCATTCTCAGCCTCAACCTGTGTGAGCACGCCAAAGCTGCCCCACCTGCACTTCACGCATTCCCTGGTGTTATTTCAGCGCTTCCCGCTGGGCAGCGACCTCTGCCGCCAGATCAGTTTCTTTTTTTTCAATGCCCTCGCCAAGTGCAAAACGAACAAATCGGCGAATATTTAAATTTTCTCCTAACTGAGCGATTGTTTCTGTCATAAGCTGTTCGATCGTTTTCTCAGTGTCTTTCACAAAGGCTTGTTCGTAGAGGCAGATTTCACTCAGATATTTGTCAATCTTCCCCTCAACAATCTTATCAACGATCTTTTCCGGCTTGCCAGAGTCAAGAAACTGCGCGCGATAAATTTCCCGCTCCTTTGCCAAAAAATCTTCCGGCACAGCGTCACGTTTGAGGTATAACGGGTTGGCGGCAGCAATGTGCATCGACACATCTTTTACCAATTGCTGAAACTGTTCCGTTCTTGCAACAAAATCGGTTTCACAATTAATTTCAACCAAGACCCCAAGCTTCCCGCCACCATGAATATACGAGGCCACCACGCCTTCACTCGTCACCCGTCCCGATTTTTTGGCAGCAGCAGCAAGCCCTTTCTTGCGCAAGGCATCGACAGCTTGTTCCATATCTCCATCACTTTCAGTCAACGCCCGTTTACAATCCATAATCCCTGCGCCGGTTTTCGCTCGCAGTTCTTGTACCATTTTTGCCGAGATTGCCATAATGTCTCCTATGTAAAGTGTGTAGGTCGAACGTTCCGGTTCGACTGGTCGAAGCTGAAGCTTCGACAGTCAAGCGTGTTCCCAGGCCGGAGCCTGGGAACACGAACGAGAGCCACGATCCTTTCACTCGAAGTACTCCAAGCACTCCAGTACTCCAGGTATTTTAGGCATCTTTCATCCTGATGCGGACGATTTCTCCTACACCTTCCGTAAATGTCTATCACACTCCTTGCAGCTTTCCAGTATAAAACCCCCAGAAATCCACAGATCGCCTGGAGGTTTTACAGTGAAACAAGTATGTGAGTCTGTTCAAGTTTGGTTTTTATAAAAAATTACGCGACCTTCTCGCGTCCAGTACGAACCAATATCATTACCCTGATAATGTGTTATGCTATTGTCGTCAATGCGAAAAATATCGTTCCTTCAAATCTCACCAATCAAACGTTCTCTCCTTCCAACGTTGTCACGGTGGGAGAGAATGCAGAAAGCGAGGGCTTCCCTGCAATAATGTTCCCAAGCCAGAACCTTGAGAACGAGTCCGATCACTGACCACTGATCACTGATTTTTGTTTACGACGAAGCGTCTTTTTCAGTATCAGCCTCTTGCTCAGCCTGTTCTTTTTCCTGACTGAGCACTTGCTCCTGATATAATTGTTTCCCTTCGAGCACCGTATCTGCAATACGGGAAGCAAACAATTTTATGGCACGAATGGCATCGTCGTTTCCAGGAATGACAAAATCAATGGGATCAGGATCACAATTGGTATCAACAATAGCAATCACCGGAATACCCAATTTATTTGCTTCATGGATCGCAATTTTTTCTTTTTTCGGGTCTACGACAAACACGACATCCGGGAGTTTCTCCATCATTTTAATTCCGCCAAGAAATTTTTCTTTACGCTCTCGTTCACGCTCAAGCTGTAAGGCTTCTTTTTTTGCGAGCAAAGAAAACTCACCGGTCTCTTTCATTGAGTCAAGATGTCTGAGCCGTTTGATGCTTCGTTGAATCGTCGTGAAATTCGTTAACGTGCCTCCCAACCAGCGTTGGTTGACATAGTACATTCCACAACGGAACGCTTCATCCCGAATAGCATCCTTGGCTTGCTTTTTCGTTCCCACAAATAGCACTGTTCCATTATTAACAATAGAGTCTGCCAGGAAAGCACTGGCTTCTTTAAATTTCTTGACCGTTTTTTGAAGATTGATCACGTAAATATTGTTCCGCTCATCGAAGATGTACGGCTTCATCTTCGGGTTCCATCGCTTGGTCTGGTGTCCAAAATGAACCCCAGCTTCCAGCAATTCTTTCATTTTCACTGTACTCACAAAATTTCCTCCAATTATGGTTATTCGTATGCTCCCGTCATCTCTGCACGGAATCTGACGCAACGTCAGACACCACCATGTAGATCGGAGAGCATGGAGCGGTTATTGGTCCCGGGAACACCAGGGAACCATACATCTTTTAACGTTTTGAGAACTGGAATCTGGCTCGTGCTCCGCGTTGTCCGTATTTTTTCCGTTCTTTCATCCGAGGGTCGCGGGTTAAAAATCCGGCTTTTTTGAGCACAGGACGATTTTCGTCGATATTAAACTGCACTAACGCCCTTGAAATCCCGTGTTTCACAGCATCGGCCTGGGAAGATTTACCGCCGCCTTTCACAGTTGCCATCACATCAAAATCATTGAGGTTTTTGGTCAAACGCATAGGCTGTTTGACGATCATCCGCTGTGTTTCACGATTAAAATACTCATCAAGGCTGAGCTTATTAATTGAAAATCGTCCTTTTCCACGGCGCAGCCATACCCGGGCAATCGCGGATTTTCTGCGTCCGGTTGCGTAGACTTGTTCGACAATCGCTCCATCAAACTGCCCGTCGTCCTCAGACAACGGTTCTGCTTCCGCAACCTGTTCTTCTTCTGTCATTGCTTGCTCAACGTCCGTTTGTTCAACGTCCGTTTGTTCAACGTCTGTTTGTTCAACTTCTACTTCTACAACATTGTCCATTTCTGACACCTGCTCCCTCCGTTAGTAGCGTTTCTCAAGGGTTAGTGCTTCAGGTTGCTGGGCGGCATGCGGATGTTCGGCTGTGGCATAGACTTTGAGTTTTTGATACATCCGTCGTCCCAGTCTATTTTTCGGCAACATCCCTTTCACAGCCAGCTCTATCATCCGTTCCGGTTTCCGACCTAATAATTGTCGTGCACTCATCGAGCGTAATCCACCGGGATAACCTGTGTGGCGGTAATACATCTTATCATCCATTTTCCTTCCGGTCAAACGGACTTTATCAGCATTCACCACAATAATATAATCCCCGGTATCAACGTGGGGGGAAAAATTTGGTTTGTGTTTCCCCCGTAATCTTCGAGCGATTTCGACAGCGAGTCGGCCCAGGACTTGCCCCTGAGCATCAATCACATACCACTTGCGCGCTACCTGTTCTTTTTTAGCAAATTCTGTTTTCATAATATACGGTTACTCCTCATTATATCAGGGCAATGCTTGATTATCAAGCTTCTTACAAGCGTAGAACCTCTATAAAAGCGCATTTCTTTTGTCAAGGAAAAAACACGACGCTCTCAAAAAGCCGTCTGTCATAAAAATCTCCCCCTCCACACTCATTAAAGGAACAGAAACGATTTTTTCATCACCAATGAAAAATAACTTGACAACATCCAGAGTTTAATTAAAAAATTACTTTACTTTTAAACTAATTATTTACTTTCAAGGACTCGTTATGGCTGTCACGTTAAAGGATGTTGCAAAAAGAGCGGGAGTCTCCGCCACAACTGTTTCACTAGTGCTCAATCAGGGCAGCAATAGTCGAATCAGCGAAACCACCAGAAATAAAATTTTATACATCACCAAAGAACTCGGTTATCAAACCAACAAAACCCCACCAGGGACTCCCATTGCGGTTCCTCCGACAATCGGGCTGGTATTTACTGATGTGACAAACCCATTTTTTACCGCAATGGCAGCGGCAATTGAAGATGTTGCGAGTCGTTATGGGTATAACATTATTTTATGTAACACGCAACGAAACTTAAAAAAAGAACGTGAATACCTGGAGGTCCTGAGTCGCCGCAGAGTCGACGGTCTTCTGATTGCGCCGGTCGACGACCAGGAATCAGACATCACAGATTTTGTAAAGCGAAATACCCCTGTTGTCTTCATAGATCGCTGCCTGGAGGGGGAAGAACACACCAACGCCGTCCTTCTCGACAACCTTGGCGGAGCGTATCTTGCCACCAAACATTTGCTCGACCTGGGGCATCGGCGTATAGGGCTTATTAACGGCAGACGAACTGTGTTGACAGGCAAAGACCGGCTGAAGGGATACAAGAAAGCCTTACAAGAGTACCACATCCCCGTTCAGGAGGAGTTGATTTGTGATGGTTTTTTTACTGTCGAAGGCGGGCAAGAGGCGACCCAAACTCTGTTGAACCTCTCGCCCCCTCCCTCTGCTCTCTTGTCATGTGGAGGGGTGATGAGTATCGGAGCCTTACTCGAAATGAGGCAAAGAGGGATTACCCTGCCCAGAGACCTGTCTTTTGTGAGTTTCGATGACGAGAAATGGTGCATACTCATCGAACCTCCTCTGACCGTCATTGCCCAACCGGTGAATGAACTTGGGACAGAAGCGGCCCAGCTAGTCATCCAGTTGATCCAGGGGTGGGGCACTGAAACTTCGCAGCACATCATCCTCAAACCACAGCTTATTGTGAGAAACTCTTGCGCCAGGTATACCGCTCACTAGGGCAGTAGAGATCGCCTCTCACACAAAAACAGCAGATGTTTCACCAATATTTTTACTAAATATAAACTCAATAAGGAACGTTCGGAGCAGAAATTCTCTTGCTCAGGTATCAACCGGATGAAAAAACCGACGAAGCATACAACTTTAGGGAAAACAGCGTTGAGGGTTCCTGCCATTATGTTCGGGACAAGCTGCCTCGGGAACCTTTATCAGGCACTGTCCCAAGACACAAAACTTGCGATTGTTCGGGAAATGTTTGAATATGTCGACACGCCGGTAGCGATTGATTCCGCCGGGAAATATGGTGCCGGCCTAGCATTGGAAGTTCTTGGGTCGTGTTTGCAACAACTCGGCATTCGAAGCAAGGATGTCGTCATCAGCAATAAACTCGGCTGGGCACGCGTTCCCCTCAAAACACCAGAACCAACATTTGAACCCGGAGCATGGGTCGATTTGGAATACGATGCTGAGCAGGATATCAGCTACCAGGGGATTTTGAGGTGTTGGGAACAAGGATGTGAACTTCTGGGCGAAAACTATGCACCGCAAATAGTCTCTGTCCACGATCCCGATGAATATTTAGCTCACGCTCGTTCTGATGACGAGAGGAAAAAACGCACAGACGACCTTCTTGAAGCGTATCGCGCTCTTTCAGAGCTCAAACAAAAAGGCCTGGTCGCCGCTATTGGCGTTGGCTCAAAAGATTGGCAAAGCATTAAGGCTATCCACCAGGAAATCCGGTTGGATTGGGCCATGTTGGCGAACAGTCTCACAATTTATGCCCATCCCCCTGCTCTGCTCGATTTTGTTCAGGAACTCCACCAGCAGGAAGTGAGTATTGTCAATTCTGCCGTGTTTCATGCAGGTTTTCTGACCGGCGGAGCCTATTTTAATTATAAAAAACTCGACCCGGAGAACCCGGAAGATCAGCCGATGTTCCAATGGCGAAAAACATTCTTCAGGGTCTGCGAACACTATAACGTCTTACCGGCTGAAGCCTGCGTGCAATTCGGGATGTCGCCTCCAGGCGTGATAAGCATCGCCCTGAACACCAGCAAACCTGAACGTGTGCAGCAAAACGCGGCTTCGGTGGAAGCAACGATTCCTGCGGCCTTTTGGGATGCACTCAAATCAGTGGGCCTCATTGCACACAACTATCCGTATCTGGGGTAAAGACCGGAGAGTTGGAGTGTTTCGTAGAAAAATGCGGTGTTCCCCCCCGCTCCTCCCAGAAAAGAGAACCTTGCAAAAGCTCAGATTATACCGGGGGAAAGCAGGACAGAAGCATGTTTATGCTAAATAATGCCCGATCTCTTTACTGATATTCTCATAATGTTTTGTGGTCGTATGACTACTTGTTGTAATTTCGCCAGCGATCTGTTTGTCCTTGAACACTAAAATCCGGCTGGCGAGCTTGATCATCTCCGGCATATCAGAAGAAATCAGGATGATGGATTTTTTTTCTTTGTCCGCAAGGTCCCAAATAAGGCTATGAATGTATTCCTTCGCGCCGACATCAACTCCCACGGTCGGTTCGTCAATGATCAAAATACCACACCCAGCAGCCAGCCATTTTGAAATGCTCACCTTCTGCTGATTGCCGCCGCTCAGATCATTGGTGATTTGATTGCCCCCTGTCACCTTAATTGCCAGGGTATCAATCATTTTTTGAGCTTGTGCAGTTTCCTGAGACGGACTGATCGCCTGAAAAATCTTATGGACGATTTTGTTCCAAATGGTGATCGTAATATTCGTTTTGACTGTAGCATCCAATAACAGCCCTTCTTCTTTTCTGTTTTCGGTAATATAGCCCATATTGTACCGATACAGGCTATCGGCAACGGATTTGATCGAAGCTTTTTCTCCGCGAATATAAATCTCTCCCCCTGTCAACGTATCTTCGCCAATCAGCAATCGCGCGGTTTCTGTCCGTCCTGCTCCAACCAGTCCATAGAAACCAAGAATCTCACCTTCACGAAGCGTAAAGCTGACATCATGAACTTTCCCCTTCTTATAGAGGTGCTTTGCCTCTAACACGGTAACATCATCATTGACATTCAGCACACCGTACGACTCATCCTCGGCGGCACGCCCGATCATCATTTTTATCAGAAGACGCGTATCGACCTCGTCGATAGATTTGGTTCCAATCCATTGCCCATCCCGAAGCACGGTGATTTTATCGCAGAGCGCAAACACTTCTTCAAGCTTATGAGACACAAAAATGATAATGACGCCTTGTTCTTTTAAGCCTCTGAGAAGGGAGAACAGGGTCTCAGCTTCATGTTCGGTGATGGAAGAGGTTGGCTCGTCAAGTAAGAGAATTTTTGCCTCCGACGCTAAGGCTTTCGCAATTTGCACCAATTGTTTCTGCGCCGCGCTCAGGTCCCGAATCACGGTTTGCGGAGGCAGGTTCAGCCCCACCATGTCCATATATTTCCGAGCGACCGTATTGATGGCTTTCCACTTGACGATTCCGGTTTTCCCAACGGTAATCATTTTATCCAGCATAATATTCTCGGCCACGCTGCTGTCCGGGATCACCTGGATTTCCTGATTGACAATACTAATCCCTTTTTTCAAAGCATCCCGGAAACTGTGCAGTTTCAGCAGTTTCCCGTTATAAGAGAGTTCTCCGGCGTCTGGTTGACGAATGCCGCTGATAATTTTAATCGCCGTACTCTTCCCGGCGCCATTTTCACCGAGCAGCGCATGAATTTCCCCTTCATGAAATTGAACAGACACATTATCAAGCGCCCTGACCCCAGGATATTCTTTCGTGATGCCACGCAATTCGAGCATGTTATTTCTCCATTCAAGCCGAACCTTACGAAGGTTTACAACCTTCGTAAGGTTATCCTGTCCTATTTCGTCAGATAATTTTCTTCCAGCGAATCAACAATCTCCTTCGTAACGTTGAGAATATCGTCAGAAAACGTATCGACATTGTCTTTTGTCACGACAGCAATGCCGGCATTGACAAAATATGCCCCTTCTTTCGGCTTCCACCCATTGAGCAAATGGTTCAGCAAGCTACAGCTGATATATCCGTGTCCATACGGGTTTTGGGCGATCGTGGCATCAATCTTTCCGTCCCGAATCGCATCCAGCACCAATGGATCATCGTCGATGCCGACAAAATGAATATTTTTTGTGCCGGAATCGTGCAATTCACTCAGGATTGTCGTGGCGGCCACAGTAATCACATAGCCAGTACAAATCACGCCGTCGATCTCGTTCAGTTTTGCGGAAATCGCATTTTGGATTTTTTCCGTGCCTTCCTCAACGGTTTTAATGCCCGCGACCTCCTGGATAATCTTGACATCAGGATATTTCGCGACCACTTCCTCAATTCCCTCTTTGCGAAGAATGGTGTTCGCATCCTCGACAACCTCCAACACATTCAGAATATTCCCCTTTCCCCCCATCAATTCAATAAGTTTTTCCGCTGCTACCATCGCAGCCGCCTTCACATCAGTCGCCACGGCAAAAGATGCGGTGGTGGGCTGCAAGGTGGACGTCCCAAAATTCACGGCATATATCCCACGCTCGGTCAATTCTTCATACAAACCGTTTGTGGCGCTTGGATCAACCGGATATACACTAAAGGCGGTATACCCTTTGGCAGCCAGAGCTTCAATATTCTGATTCTGATTATCCTGCGTCCATTCCTGACCGATTTGTTTCAACACTTCAACGCCGGTCTCCTTCTCAAAGGCTTCAACCCCTTTTTTCACAGCATCAAAATAGGGGTGAACCATCGGAGCATACCAGGCAATTTTTCCCTCAGCCGCACTCACTGAAAAAGCACTCGTGACAAGCATCAAACATACGAGAATGGTTAAATTTTTTTTCATTTGTATTCTTCTCCTTCGTGTTGTTTCAAAGATTCATAACGAGTATACACAACTGACATCCCACAAAATGCTACCCCCATTCTTCCCGCGCCACCACCTCCTTTGGGATGGAAGTCGAAGCTCCTGCTACGACTCGTCGAACCGGGAAGCCCGACCGACATTCCTAGAGTTTTGATTTGACGCTATAGACCGCCCGCACCCGATCAACAATCACCGCAAGCAAAATAATTAATCCGTAAAATGTTCGTTCAAAATAGATATTCGCGCCCAAAATCACCAGACCATTCTTGATCAGAACCATGATAATTCCTCCCATGAACAGCCCCAACATCGTAATCCCCCCTCCTTTTAATGCTGTCCCTCCGATAATTGCCACCGCAAATGAGACGATCAGCCAATCCTGCCCGGTTGACGGTTGTGCAGACCCCATCCGCGACACCCATAGAACGGCGGCAATCGCAGAAAAGAGACCAGAGAACATATTGGCGGCTAAAATGATATTATCGGTATTAATTCCGGACAAACGAGCCGCATCTTCATTCCCTCCGGTCGCAAGTAAACGTCTGCCGAACACAGTAAACCGGAAGAGATAAAACATCACAATCAGCACTGCCAGGGCAATCCACAATAAGTATGGTATTCCCAGCATCCCTTTTCTTCCGATAATCATGAACGTTTTCGGGATTTTCGTATACGAGTATCCTTTCGAGATGCCGCTGACCAGCCCTTCAAACACAAAAAGGGTTGAAAGCGTCACCACAAAGGAATTGATCCCAACCCTGGTGATAAAAAACCCATTCAACGCACCAGCAGCGACCCCAAGCAACAGCGCCGCCGGAACGGCAATCCATCCTGAAAGCCCCAAAACATCCAGACAATAACCAGCCGTAATCGTGGCAAGCCCGCCAATAGCGCCGACCGACAAATTCATTCCCCCGACCACAAGAGCCATCGCCTGTCCAAGAGCAATAAAGATATACAAGGAGAGAGTCCGGGAAATATTAAAAATATTGTACGCTGTCAAAAAACTTTCGGAGGTAACAGAAAACACGACAAACAACGAGACAGCCGCAAAGACGATACCGGCTTCTTTCCGTTTCAAAATATCTTTAAGAAGCATATTCTTCATAGTGACATTCTCTCTTTTTTAAAATTATTAGTATTTAATGTGAGTTCGGGGTTAAGCGAATCTTTGTCCCGGGGGACGCCTACGAATAACCCGCCGAATTCAGCCTGTATGGACACTACAAACGTGGCTCACTCAACAAAACTTTTCTGATAAAATGAAAAAATGTCTGTTTTTTGTCAAGTTATTTTTTAGTAAAATAATATTTAGTTTTAATTAAAGCATTTACTCAAGTATTCTCTGACAGAATGAACAGGATAGATGAGATGCACAAAACAACATGCCATTTGCGCGTCAGAGATTTATCCTGGTTCTCAGGATGTTGAATGTTTACTTCGACTGAAGCACATACAAAAAGAGCGCCAAATTCTCCCATCATTCGCAGGAGATGGACGGCAGGATAGCGTGGAGTGTCACCCATCTCATGGAGGAGCACTCTATTCTGTTTCAGGAACACGCTATCTTGTCAATCCTGTTCATCCTGTCAAAAAAAACTCTCAGGGAAAATTCCTGTGCATTGTACACGCCTGCTTTCTCTGAAATTCATGTAAATATTTACTGAAGTAATAAAGTATTTTTTAATAAAACTTGACAACTTTTCACTGATCCGGCACGAATGAACAGACCAACGAAGTCGCGTCCCTGATATCAAAAAATAACACTGTTTCATCCAACAATTAAGGAGGAAATTTTATGAAACACTTTGCAATGATCATGCTCATGGCAGTCATAATTTCAGTCGTTTCAGGCGGGTTGGCGCTGGCGGAAGAGCAACTAAAATTAGTCTTTATCACATGCGCCGTCAATGAAGCATTTTTTGAACCCGTGAAGCAGGGAATGCAAGACGCGGCGGCCATGATGGGAGTACAAGCCGATTTCATCGGAACCGAAGGAGTTGATCTGGAAGCTCAGGCTGCGATGGTCACGAAGGCCGTCGAAGATGGATATGATGGGGTTGCTCTCAATGTCATTGATGCTGAAGCTTTCACTGAGGTGACTCAGGCTGCGATGGCTCAAGGAGTTCCTGTCGTCGCATTTAATGTTGATGCAACCAACGGCAAAGGTTCTCATTTAAGTTTTATCCAGCAGGATTTTTATGCCGCAGGTCAAACAATTGGGAACAAGGCGGCGCCGGCATTGGCTGATGGAGCCAAAGTATTGTTTACGGTTCATCATCATGGCATCTCCGCCCTGGATGATCGCTTGAAGGGAATCCAGGATGCGCTGAAAGAGCAGAAAAATGCAGTGGGAGAGGTGATTGCAACCGGGACAGACCCGGGAAAAGCTGTTGAAATGATTGCGGACGAATTGAAAGCTGATCCCGATATTCAGGCTGTCTTCTG
>Ga0256845_1001620_pt1 | contig 17679 bp, 12 predicted proteins | sample RiftiametaG_FD_189101 | JGI IMG/M metagenome (GOLD analysis project Ga0256845, IMG submission 189101) | Tube worm associated microbial communities from hydrothermal vent at the East Pacific Rise, Pacific Ocean - Riftia | ecosystem: Host-associated > Annelida > Integument > Unclassified ...
TGGATCATGGCAAATGCGGAAACAATGGCGCATTTGAAAACACTTCAGGCAAACTGCCTCTGGAGCAACTTTTGGGAAAAAATAGCAGCTTGAAAAACATCAGAAAAAATCACACCCCCCTTGACCTGATCGAAGTGGGTGAACGTAACAGCCAGTTTGTCGGCATGCCCGCTGTTGCCAATTGATCGTAGTAGTTCAAGTGGTGCACTTTGCATGGGCTGTTCAGCATTATCTACCACGAGAATCATATCTACTTCGGAGAACTTTCTAGTTACGCGTGTAGATATACTGGATGCTGATTTGGCAGTGTGCCCGATTCCTTCACCATCAAGTAAAACCAGCTTAGGGGCAACGAGTAGAGGTGCCAGTCTGGGAAAGAACGGCCCACGCACACGTAGCCCGTCCACCAAGGGGGTAAGCAGCTTACCGAATTGCTTATAATGATTGCTGGAGAACCAGCGAATTTGCTCCAAAAACTCTTCGCGAGAGTTACAGGCGTAATCCCATGACGAAGGCCAGCCTGTTGGTCCTTTTTTAAATTTCCCTTTGGATACAAAATCGAAACGATCTTCAACCTCTTCCATCAGATCCAGAGCTAATCTTCCGAACTCGTCCTCTTCGTATAGGGTTTCACTAAAAATTTCCAACCACGTAGCTTTGTCATCTGGGGTTTTTTGATCCTCTAGCGCTCCCAATTCTTCATCGACACGTGTTCCTGCCACTATTGTGAGTTCGTTTATGGACTTGAGGTAGTGGACCAATTGTTCACGGTTTTTTTCAGCTTCTTTACGAGATACTGTTTCACTCTCGTTAATTGATTCTTCTGTGGAATGATCATCGAAGGAAAATTCGTCTTCATCACCAGGGTCATTTTCTTCCCATTGCCCGAGGATATACGAAAGACGGAAACGTTGCTCTCGATGAGAGAGTAATGAAGATACGATTTTCTCTTCAGGTTTTTGCTGAATAGCCGATAAACAAGCCTCTTCAATACACTCTTCAATATGGGCCCTGACCTCGTGCTCAGGCATAAAGGTCACCACCGCCTCATAATCGCCTTCAGCCGTAACAATCTCGATTTCCGCAGTCGTGGTTCGAGCTGTTGAAGTGGACGGAAATCGGTCGTTTTCATGATCAGAGCCAATGAGGTGACGCAGAACCGTTGTCTTGCCCGCTCCAGTCGTGCCAGTGAGCATGATTCGTGAATAACCATCTTCTTGTGTTGGCAGAGGAATTTTACCTTCCCTTATCGCCGAGGAGCTTATTTTTCCGGCTTCTAAGCCATCAAAAAATGCCGAGACAACCACATTTTTAAATTGCTGTTCAGCTTCTCGGCGGCGGTCATTACTCCACCAACGCTGATCAGAGAGCAGTAAATTAAGCTCATTCACTAATTGCTCCGCTTCGGCTTCATTTTGAGTTCCCAGTCCTTTACGCACTTTGAGACCTGGACGTCCTCGGCTATCTGAGCGCTTAGGGTGACGGAATATAACGCTCCATCCAGGACGGTTTGAGCGGGTTTTAGTGGCTTGATATATAGGTTTCATAGTTTTGGAATATGGTGTTGTTCTTCGTTGTTCTTAGTAACTGGTTGAAAATGTGCGTCTCGTCAACAATAAAGCAGAACAACATGGAACAACGCTATTTAGTGGTGCTGGTAGCGATTAAAAAACCCCACGCTTACATACTTTATACACCGCTACGTGGCTGTTACCTAAAAAATCGGCAACGTCGAATCCGAGCACACCCGCAATCTGGATGCCCTCAACCTAAGGCAAGCAGCCGAGAAGCAGGAGCTTCGAAACAACAACGACCACCAACACGAGAATGGAAACTATGGTCAGACACAGAAAAAACAGCAAACGAAAGAGCGGGCACCTGGAAGACCTAAAAAACAGACTAAATCGAGTGATGATGTAACCCAAAGGGGGCTTTAGGGATGTATTTCAGAAAAACTCCTTAATTTCCCCTGAATATCAGATTTCAGGCTCGTAAAGCTGTGCTGATATTGATAGGCATACTATCAAGCTTAGCTGATTTAGTGGACTAATTTACCTGAGTATGGCTTCACATACATCACCCTCAACTGGCTTATCGGCGGATTGACAATGACCTATGACAATGTATGCATCAAAACAACCCCCAAACTTTTACCAAAGCAAGTATTTAGCCCATTTACTTTCATTGAGGCACGCTTCAGATTCTAGTGATAAATTTGCTTCTACGGTTGCTGGAGCTCAAGTGGATATGAATCCACACCAGGTCGAGGCGGCACTCTTTGCCTTCAAGTCTCCATTCTCAAATGGGGCAATTTTAGCCGATGAAGTGGGTCTAGGAAAAACGATCGAAGCTGGCATCGTGCTCTCTCAGAAATGGGCTCAACAGCAACGCAAGATCCTTATAATAACCCCGTCCAATCTCAGAAAGCAATGGATGCAGGAGCTAGCTGAAAAGTTTTTTCTCTCATCCACCATTCTAGAAGCAAAGAACTTCAATCAAGCGCTCAAAAATGGCAGCCGTAATCCCTTCATTCAAGAAACAGAATCGATCATCATCTGTTCTTATCACTTTGCACGCAACAAAGACGAGTATATCTCCAAAATTCCATGGGATCTCGTCGTTATTGACGAAGCACATCGCTTACGTAACGTTTACAAGAAGAATAACGTCATCGCTAACAAAATTAAGAAGGCGCTCAAAGGTCGCCCAAAGATTCTGCTCACTGCAACACCACTTCAAAATTCACTGCAAGAGCTATTCGGTCTTGTCTCATTTATTGACGAGCACACCTTCGGTAATCTAGCTAGCTTCAAAAAGCAATTCTCTCATCTTGGGAATGATGATGCCTTCTCAGCTCTCAAGCAACGTCTAGCTCCGCTTTGCCACCGGACACTACGCCGTCAAGTCAATCAATACGTCTCCTATACTGCGCGACATGCCATGATCGAGGAGTTCACTCCCGAGAGTGACGAAGACCAACTTTACGATCTCGTTTCAGAATACCTCCAGCGTCCTGAAATCCAAGCCCTCCAAGCAGGGCAACGATCTCTGATGACTCTCATTCTTCGTAAATTACTAGCATCCTCTACCTTTGCGATTGCTGGGGCATTACGAACCATGTCAAACCGACTTGGTGAAACACTCCAGCTTGCGGCCTCCAGAGAAGCTATCCAAAATTCTTTAACAGAGGATTTCGAAGGCGTTGATTTTGAACTTTTTGAAGACGATAAGGAGAATGATCAAGTTCTATCTCCTGAGGAATTAAAGAAGCTCGCAGAAGAGTCCGCCGAACTGGCTGCATTCGCAGACTTAGCGGAAGGCATTCACGAGAACGGCAAAGGCAAAGCTCTCATCAAGGCTCTCAACATAGCTATTCCTCGTGTCACTTCACTTGGTGGTGCTGAGAAAGCACTTATTTTTACTGAATCAAGACGCACTCAAGACTACCTATTCAATCTGCTCTCAACCACTGAATGGGCCGGCAACATTGTTTTATTCAATGGCTCTAATACCGATCCCAAGTCCAAAGCTATCTATTCAGCTTGGACTGCCCGCCACAAAGACACTGATAAAGTAACGGGCTCACGCACCGCAGATATGCGCTCCGCCCTAGTTGATTATTTCAAGGAAGATGGCAAAATCATGATTTCTACTGAGGCAGGAGCAGAGGGCATCAACTTGCAATTTTGCTCACTGATTATCAACTATGACCTCCCATGGAATCCTCAAAGAGTGGAGCAGAGGATCGGCCGCTGCCACCGTTATGGCCAAAAACACGATGTGGTAGTCGTCAATTTCATCAACAAGCAAAATGCTGCCGACCGCCGTGTCTATGAATTGCTCTCTGAAAAGTTCCAACTCTTTGAAGGTGTCTTCGGAGCTAGTGATGAAGTGCTGGGAGCCATTGGCTCAGGTGTCGATTTTGAAAAACGTATCGCTAATATTTACCAAGACTGTCGCGCCCCCCAAGAAATTAAAAAAGCCTTTGATGAGCTTCAGCTCGAACTCAAGCTAGAAATTGACGAAGCTCTCTCCTCTACGCGAGAAAAACTACTCGAGCACTTTGACGACGAAGTAAGAGAAAAACTCCGAGAGCGTGATAACTCGTCGAAAGCAGCCCTCAATAAATACGAGAAACAACTCATCAACCTCACTAGAAACGAGCTAGCTGAACATATTGAACTATTGGATGAATCTAGTTTTCATCTCGAATCATTACCCATAGGCCTATCTGAGGAAGCTGCGCCACTTGGGATTTATGAGTTGCCTCGCCGCTCGGGAAATGCCCATCTTTATCGGCATTCCCATCCGCTTGCACAGCATATCATAGATAGAGCCAAAGAGAGGCATCTCCCGACAGCTGAACTCCACTTTAGCTATAGCCAACATCAAGGCAATATTTCAGCCCTAGAGCCCTATTTAGGTCAGGCAGGTTGGCTTACTCTTTCGCTTTTCTCTATCGACTCTCTGGGTCAACAAGAGGACTATCTCATTCACACGTTGATCACCGACTCAGGTGAAACTTTATCCGAAGATTTAGCTCAACGTCTCCTCACGCTCCCTGTCACAGAATGCACCTACATACTTTTACCTATTCCACCATCACTTGAGCCTGAAAGATTAAAACAGCAAAAACAAATTCAGCTTCAGATCTCAGAACGGAATGCCAATTTCTTCGAAAAAGAAACCACAAAGCTCGATCACTGGGCTGACGACCTTAAAATAGGCCTTGAGTCCGAAATCAAAGAAATCGATATGGCTATTCGAGATACCCGTAGAGCCAGCTCACTAGCGACCACTCTCGAAGACAAAGTAGCTGCTCAAAAACAACTCAAAAAACTGGAAACCCAACGCAAAGAAAAACGACGATCTCTCTTTGATGCCCAAGATGACATCGATGAGCAACGCGACCAACTCATCACAGATATCGAAGGAAAACTTCAATCCACGGCCTCCTCTGAAAATATTTTCACTATAAAATGGACGATCATTTAACCTTAAAGGTTAATAAATTTGACAAAACTTTATTTCATGCAACTTTCCTTCAAGAACAAGAAACTCGAAAAGCTCCTCTCCAATGAGAAAGAGTTGCTCAAAAAGTTCGGTGCCGACAACGGGCGACGTCTGATGAGGAAACTCAGCCAATTAGCAGCGGCTGACAACCTCCAGCAACTCTCCACACTACCAGCTACGAGACTTCATGAGCTTACTGAAAATCGCAAAGGTCAACTCTCCATCGATATCAAGCACCCCTATCGCCTCATTATCAAACCCAATAATGACCCTCCAGCCCTAAAAGATGACGGAGGAATTGACTGGTCACTGACCACCGCAATCAAAATCATCGAAATCGCAGACACTCACTAATTATGGACCCCACAACTACTTTCACACCTGACTATGCCATTCCTCCAGGGGAAACACTCCTTGAGACGATCGAGGAGCTTGGTATCACTCAGAAAGAACTGGCTCTCAGAATGGGACGTCCGCTCAAAACCATTAATGAAATTATAAAAGGCAAAGCCCAGCTCACGCACGAAACATCTCTCGAGCTTGAGAAGGTCACCGGGGTGGATGCCTCATTTTGGAACAACTTGGAATCTCAATACAGAGAAGCCCTTGCACGCATCAAGCAACAACAAGAACGTGAAGAACAAATCGCTTGGGTTAAGCAATTCTCATACAAAAAAATCGCTGACCTCGGCATCGTCTCCTACGCCAAAAGCCAAGTCACCCAAGTAGAACAACTCCTCAGCTTCCTAGGAATTGCCTCGCCAGATCAATGGGAAAGCACTTTTACACGCATGCAAGGCGCGGCTCGGGAGGCTTCTAAAGCTCAATCTGATCTTGGCGACCTCAGTGTCTGGCTTCGTTGTGGTGAACTCAAAGCGAGGCAAATCATTACGCCTCCATACGATAAAGCTACTTTCCTAGCCTCCCTGAGGCAGATCCGCAACCTTACCCAGCAAGCACCTTCCGAAGTATGGGAACAAGTCGTGCAGCTTTGCGCTGACGCTGGTGTCGCCCTTGTGCTCGTCCCAGAATTACCAAAAACGCGAGTCTCAGGCTTCACACGTTGGCTTAGTTCAGAAAAGGCCCTTATCCAGCTTTCTCTCAGATATAAAACCGACGACAGCCTTTGGTTCACCTTCTTCCACGAGGCTGCTCATATTCTTCTCCACGGAAAAAAAGACGTCTTTCTCGAAGGGAGAGATACTCAATCAGAAAAAGAGCAAGAGGCCAATCAATGGGCTGGCAACTTCCTCATTTCCACTAAAGAATGGCAATTCTTTCTAGAATCTCTCCCAGCAAGTATCACAAAAAAACACATCATCGACTTCGCTCAAGCCCAAGGCATCGCTCCATCTATCCCGCTCGGACGTCTCCAGCACCGAGAAAAGCGTATCCGGCCAAACCGGTTCAACGATCTACGCTTCCGTGTAGCCATCCAATGGAGAGGGCTATAATTTCACCACCTAAATTAGTAATCCTCTGCAAAATCATTAAATAATCATGTCTCTTCCTGAATCCGTTCAACACAAACTCCCAGGTGAGTTAAGCAAAGACCATTTACTCACCCAAAAGTTAGCCGATCAAATATCGAGTAGCATTCATGACGGTAGCCCCGTCAACTGGAATCTCATCTTAACCGCGCAACTTGAACATGAAAAAGGAGATGCGAATGAAGCTTAGCATGAAAGCCTTCCGTGGTGTTCATGACCCATTCGAGATAGAGTTTAACCCCAAAGGAAATGTCTCGATTGTTTACGGAGAAAATGGGTCAGGAAAAACAACCATTTCAGATGCCTTAGAATTTGTCTTTAATGGCTCCTCTGGTTCCCTTGAAGAAAAATCACTCGATGGAAAAAGTCGAATTCCTTTCCTAGTACATGTCCAATGTGCCAAGGAGGACCTCTCTGTGACATGGACAGATTCAGACGCAATTTTAAAGGCGACAATAGATAAAACGAAAGTCCGAAGAACTGGAACTTCAACCACGCGGTTACATACTCTGAGCCGTAGGCACATCACAAAACTAGTCGAGGAAGCTCCCGCTAAACGTTTCGCCCGCATCCAAGAGTTCATCAGTATTCCAGCTCTTGAAAAAGAAGAAGAAAACTTAAAACAATTCATTAAGGAGCAACAACAACTCCAACAAAGCCAAGTCCTAGCAGTAACTCAATTTGAGACAAATTTAGACACCCTCTACCAAAAAGAAACGAATTCCACTACACCTCAACTACCACGGGAGAAATGGATCGAACAAACTTTCGAGGATAGCCCTCAAGCTATCACTGAAAATAAAACGGTCCTCTCCGCCCTCAACCATGAAATAACTAGACTTCGTGAAGACTTTAGAACACTCGAAACATCCTATTCCATAGTCCAATCAGCTGAGACAGCATTACGTTCCGAGCATGTAAATCTAGCTGAACTCGTAGAAAACTCTACCCACGATTTTACCGAAGCTCTCGACACTCTGCAATCGGCTCAAAGATTGTTTAATCAAATAGAGACAAACAGCTGCCCAGTCTGTGACACCACCTTCACCCATCTCGAACTCAAAGAGAAAGTCACTAATAAACTCACGCAATTAAAATCACTAGCGACTCAAAGTGCCGCTGTGAAAAAAGCGGAAACTCAAGTCACCCGATCAAATGCATCACTTACAGCTCAACAAAACAATTACTTAGCCATTATCACAAAGCTGAAAATGGCGTATCAAGCTGCGGCTGAATGTAATCAATGGGATTTTCCTCCTCTCATTCCAGAACTCCTTATTCCAACTCAAGCGGAAGATCTTACCGAACAATGGTTTAATCTTCTAAAAACCAATGCTGCCGCTCTCGAACCTTTAAGCCAAGACGTAGACATTTCACTGAAAAATCTGGAAACTCAGCTACATCTCCAAACCCAACTACGTGCTATTCTTTCTCAGAAAAAGGACATCAAGACTGAACACGACATCTTGACTGCTCTGATTTCAAAGGCTGAAAAAATTGCCACGGTTCTCCGCAAAGAACGTATTCAATATGCCAATGAGACACTAGCCTCAGTTTCCGAAGACTTTGCAAGGCTTTATAAAACCATTCATCCAGGTGAAAATATCGAAAATATTCGCCTCTACCTTCATCCTGATAAAAAAGCCTCGGCTCAGTTTGACGGCACTCTCTTCGGCAGTGAAAACATGACTCCTGTCGCCTGTTTATCAGAGTCCCACCTAGACACTCTAGGGCTATGCCTTTTCCTCACGCTTCAGAAAAAAGATACACCGAAAAACTCCATCATCTACTTAGACGATGCCATTGCCTCAGTGGATGAAGCTCATATGGAACGCCTCTATAATCTCATTCTTGATGAAGCTTCTCACTATAAGCATGTTATTATATCCAGCCACTACCAGCCCCTTCGCTTCAAATTTCGTTGGGGGATTTTGACACAGAAAAAAGTCAATTTCATAGAACTAGGGAAATGGTCCATCGATCAAGGTATCAACCTAGCCAAAGGTCCTAACTCAGAAATCGCCCTACTGCGTAAGTATTTGGATGAAAATGAGGATGCTGGAACCATTGCTACTAAATCAGGCATTATCCTTGAACAAATCCTCGACTTTCTCACAGGCATCTACCACTGCCGCCTACCACGACACCCTGGTGCAGAGCAGCGTTGGACTCTTGATAATTACATGTCTGGGTTAAAAGGAAATAAAGGAAAGCTCTTTAGCGCTTTGCGCTGTGACCACATTGCTCAATCTGAAGTTGAGGGGGAAACTTTAGGACAAGAAACTGTGACAGGCAGTCACAATTTATCAGATCTTCTTACCCCGATTTTCGCACTCCTCCAATTTCGCAATGCCATAGGTTGCCATTTTAAAGAATTAGCGGGACAGTTTGATGAACTCTCAGAAGCCTCAAAGCTAGGAAGAGCGACACTCGATCTCGTCGATGCCCTCTGTGATGACGACGACGAACTCCCCACATCATGTAAGGACGGCATGAGCTGGGCCAACCGTGGCACGATCACTCGTCGACTCTACCCCTTACAAGCACCTCAGTAATTACTATTCACATTTTCACCATGGCATCAAAGAAACAGAAATTAGAACTCACTTGGTTCGGAAAGGAAAATCGGCCCAAGTTGGAACCTCGTATCTTACTTGAAGATCCTGAGAAATCCTACCATGCTCCACATCAAGTGACGGGCAATGACCTCTTTGATAATAAACTTATCTTTGGGGATAACCTCTTGGCATTGAAGGCTCTTGAGAAGGATTATGCGGGAAAGGTGAAGTGTGTCTTTATTGATCCTCCGTATAATACAGGATCAGCATTTGAGCACTATGATGATGGCGTTGAACATTCATTGTGGCTCTCGCTCATCAGGGATAGGCTTGAAATTATTCGCAACCTCCTTTCTGAAGACGGTTCACTTTGGATTACCATTGATGATAATGAGGCTCATTATTTGAAAGTGCTTTGTGATGAGGTGTTTGGAAGGGCAAATTTCGTGGCCAACCTAGCTTGGCAAAAAAAATACTCCCCAGGTAATAATCAAAAAGGCATTTCCTCTGATCTAGATCATATTCTCGTTTTCACGAAAGCTAAAAAATGCTGGGCGTGGAATTTATTACCTCGAAGCGAAAAGCAAGACAAAGCCTACAAAAATCCTGATAATGATCCTAGAGGGGCATGGAAGGCCAGCGATCTAACAAGAGCGGAGCACCGCGACAAAGACTATTATGCTATTACTACACCCTCAGGAAAAAAAGTGTTTCCGGCTGATGGGCGAAGCTGGTCTCGCCCTCCAAAAGAAATCCAAAGGCTCAGAGAGGACAACCGCATCTGGTTTGGACCAAAAGGTGAGGCTAAACCCTCACTAAAAAGGTTTATATCTGAAGTTCAAACAGGCATTGTCTCTAAAGCTATCTGGCCACGAGATGAAGTTGGGGATAACGAGTTAGCCAAAAAAGAAACTAAGTCTTTCAATTCAAAAGACATATTTGCAACACCAAAACCTGAAAAACTACTGCAACGAGTTTTCCTCATCGCCACGAACCCTGGCGACCTAGTCCTCGACTCCTTCCTCGGCTCCGGCACCACGGCCGCCGTTGCCCACAAAATGGGGCGGCGTTGGATAGGTATTGAGCTAGGCGACCATTGCCACACCCACTGTATTCCTAGACTACAAAAAGTCATCAACGGTGAAGACGCAGGAGGCATCACTAAAGCCGTCAACTGGCTGGGTGGAGGAGGCTTCCGCTACTACAAGCTTGCTCCGTCCCTACTCGAAAAAGACAAATGGGATAACTGGGTGATCAGCAAGGAATACAACGCCAGTATGCTTGCCGAAGCCGTTTGCAAACTCGAAGGATTCACCTACGCACCAAGCGAAATGAGCTACTGGCAACACGGGCACTCTACCGAGCAAGACTACCTCTACACCACAACCGCCAACCTCAAACACGCTCAGCTCCGGCAACTCAGCGAAGAAGTAGGCACTGATCGTACCCTGCTCATCGTCTGCTCCTCCTTCCGAGGTAGCAAAAACGGCTATTCCAACCTCACCATTAAAAAGATTCCTAATTCCGTGCTTCACAAGTGCGAATGGGGTAAAGACGACTACTCCCTCAACGTTGCCAATCTCCCCGCAGCTCCATTGCCGGAAGGCCAACAGGATCTGGATCTGACCGAGTAGGGGCAAAAAAAGAGTGACCCAAACTAAATAATGAAAAAAAACATTGCAACATTAACTGAATTCGACTTAGTTGACCTCAGCAAGCCCGCCGTGCCTCTTCATGAAAGCATACTTCGGTGGGTCTTTTTTTGCCCTGCAATCGCCCCCTTACTCACCACGCATCTTGTCTCGCGCCTTGAGTTTACCCTCTTTAGAAAGGTGATGGTATGAAGTATGATAAGCCACCACTAAGCTTTGAGCAACAGGCTGAGCAACTACTCAAGAGAGGACTCATCGCTGATAAAGAAGAATTGGTCAAACGGCTTGAATCCGTTAATTACTACCGGTTATCTGGCTACCTATATCCCTTCCGCGTGCCGCAGAGTGATCGCTTCCAAGAGGGCACACAGCTCTCAATGGTCTGGAATCGATATTGTTTTGACCGCAGACTCCGCGTTCTGGTACTAGATGCGATTGAGCGTATAGAAGTAGCGGTGCGGACACAAACCGTCTTCCACTTCTCCCGTTGGCACGGAGCCTTTGGCCACACCAGGGAAGAAAACTTGCCCAATATCAAAGAGCTACGTCACTACCTAGACTGGCGAGCCTCGCTTGAGGTAGAAACCTCTCGCAGCAAAGAGATTTTTAAGAAACATTTCTTTACTAAATACGGAGAAGATCACCAGAACCTACCACTATGGATGGTCTCCGAGCTAATGAGCATGGGTTCGCTACTCACCTTCTATAATGGCTGTGCCGATGGCATCAAAAAGGACGTTTCCAGCCACTTTGGGCTACCAGACACACTCTTCATCAGCTGGCTCAGAAGTCTCTATGCCGCACGCAATATCTGCGCCCACCATTCTAGGTTTTGGAATAGAGAACTAGGCTACCCACCATTGCTCCCCAACAAAAATAAATTCCCTACATGGCACTTGTTGAGTGAGTCAGGAGACAAGAAGCTCCTCGTCAATAACCGCTGCGGCATCATCCTTATTATCCTGCGCCAAATGCTAGCGACCATCTCCCCATCGAGCCAATGGCACGAGCGCATTGAAAAAATCTTTCTAGAATACCCAGACATACCACTTCATTCCATGGGGCTGCCCCAAAATTGGAAATCCCACCCACTATGGGTCTCTCCCATTCATCAGTCATAATTTTTCATTCATCATTTCACTCATGTCACACCACGTATCCGCCATCTCTAGTCGGCTCAGCCTCCGGCATCCACAGAAAACGTCTCTGGAAATCCTAGAAAAGGTCTGTGAAACTCTGCCTCTTGAGAAGCAAGCTGACCTCAAAGAGGCTCTGCTCACCCTCCAAGAAGCCTACCCACACGTCACCAGCTTCGAGCGAGAGTTCCCCTCACTTTGCTTTGCTCTTGCTACAGGTGTAGGTAAAACACGTTTGATGGGAGCCTTCATTAGTTACCTTCATCTGGCTCACGGCATTAAGAACTTCTTCGTTCTCGCGCCCAACCTCACCATCTACAATAAACTCATCGCTGACTTCACCCCAAATACCCCCAAATATGTGTTTAAGGGCATTGCTGAGTTTGCCATGAATGTTCCCTACGTGATCACGGGTGATAATTACAAAAACACAAACGCAACAGCACCCGACAGACTACCAGGTATCGACAACAACGTCCGTATTAACGTTTTTAATATTAGCAAAATCATAGGGTCAGGAAAAGACGTGCGTAAGCTGCGGTCTTTTTCTGAGATGATTGGACAAAGCTACTTCGAATACCTTTCGGAGTTGGATGACCTCGTGGTGCTCATGGATGAGTCCCACCGCTACAGAGCCAAGGCTGGGATGAAAGCCATTAATGAACTTAAGCCCGTGCTTGGACTCGAACTCACCGCAACTCCGTTTGTAGAAAGTGCCAAAGGAAAGCCAACTCCTTTTAAAAATGTTATCTACGACTACGCGCTTGCACGTGCCATTGAGGATGGCTTTGTCAAAGAACCCGCCGTGGCTACCCGCAAAGACTTTAACCCTCAGGATGTAGATCCGGCATCGCTCGAAAGAATCAAACTCGAGGATGGAGTTCGCCTTCATGAACAGACCAAGGTGCAGCTTGAAACCTACGCGCGCCAAAATGATAAGGAAATCGTCAAGCCGTTCGTCTTAATCATCGCAAGAGATACAACACACGCAAAGCATCTGCTCGACAATATCCAGTCCAATGACTTTTTTGAAGGTCGTTATGCAGATAAGGTCATTCAAGTGGACTCCAGCCAAACGGGAGCCAAAGAAGAGGAAATGATTGATCGTCTTCTCAAAGTGGAAAATCCCAACGAACCCACAGAAATAGTCATCCACGTCAATATGCTCAAGGAAGGATGGGATGTGACCAACCTTTACACGATTATCCCATTGCGTGCCGCTAATGCCCGAACATTGATCGAGCAATCCATTGGACGAGGACTCCGCTTACCCTACGGTAAACGCACTGGAGTGGATGCGGTAGACCGTCTCAGCATTGTTGCCCATGACAAATTTCAAGAAATTGTCGACGAAGCGAACAAAGGTGATTCCATTATCCAGATGCAGGAAATCATCTTGGATCATCATGCGCTCCAAGAAAAAAAGAAAACCATCATCTCATCTTCAATCTTATCAGATCAACTAAGCACCCAACCCGATCAAGCGGCCACGGGGAAGACAGAACAAGCCGCCACGGAAAAGCCAAAGCCAAAACCATTTGCTAATAAAGAAGATGAAAAAGTGGCTCAAATCACCTATGAAGTCATCAAAAAATACGAAACAAGAACTTCAGAAGTTCAATCATCGCAAGACTTAATCAAAGAAGATATTCAGCAAGCCATCGTAGCAGAAGTGAAGGCTCAGTATACACCTCAACAAATGGAGCTAGAAGGAGTCTCTGATATCCCGAACATTACAGAAATCGTAGCTCAGACTGCGAACCTCGTCATTCAACAAACCATCGATATTCCTAGGATTACGGTTTATCCTGTAGGAGAAGTTGCTTCTGGTTTTAATGATTTCAAGCTTGATCTAAAGTCCGTCAATTACCCTCCTGTGACTGATGCAATTTGGCAACAATCATTGAAGACTGGTTTTGTCACCGTGATTGGTTTAGGAAACTCAGGTATTAGAGAGAAGAGACTGGAAGACTATATTGTTAGTGGGTTGATTGACTTTAACGATATCTCATACGATGAGCACTCAGACCTGCTCTACGACTTAGCCCAGCAAACCACTTCTCACATTAAAGGGTATATCGAAGAGGAGCAGGACGTTGAACGCATTCTCAAAACTTACCAGAAACCACTTTGCGAACTCATCCATTCTCAGATGCAGAAACATTACTGGGAGGATGAAAACGTAGAGTACACCACGAAGATCAACCGTTCATATACCGAACTAAAAGAATCGGCCTTCACTGTCGCAGCCGAAGATTCGATCCTAGACCACCGCATAGCCCCTACTGATAAAAGTAACTATTCAAAGTATTTGTTCGGGGGATTTTCCAAATGCCTCTATTCAGTCCAGAAATTCGACTCGAACCCGGAGAGGTTAATCTCGATTATCTTAGAGCGAGAGTCGCAAAAGTGGTTTAAACCAGCTAAAGGACAGTTCCAAATTTTTTACAACCTGAATGGCGATCACCCGGAATATGTTCCTGATTTTATCGCCGAAGCAGAGGACTCGATTTACATGTTGGAACCCAAAGCTAAAAATCAAATGAAAGCAGAGGATGTCCTAGCTAAGAAAGAGGCCGCAGAAGAATGGTGCGCAGCTGCAACAAGTCATAACCAAACGATAGGAGGGAAGCCATGGATCTATAAGCTTATCTCCCATGAGAAAATAGCGGAAAACATGGGGCTCCAAGCACTCTAAAATCATCCATCATGAAAACTCCAACCTGGGATCAATTTATTCGACCTGTTCTTGAACTAGCAGGTGAGCAGGACCTTACCCGTCAAATAGCCTTTAAGGAAATACCGTCACGTTTAAAGCTTTCAGATGAAGTCTTAGCTGAAAGGCTAAATTCTGGAGCAAGACGTATTGATAATCGCATTGGCTGGGCAATGAGTCACCTCACAAAGGCCGGATTGATCGAAAAAGTCAAACGAGCAACGTATCGCCTGAACGAAAAAGGCGTTAATTTTTTAAATGATCACAAGGGTGTAGAAATCACCCACAAGGAACTTAAAAATGTTGCTGGCTATAAAGAAGCGTGGAAGTCTGCATCACAGGCTAAAAAAACACTTCAAGATGATGGTGGAGCATCATCCCATGAAGAATCGACGCCTGATGAGGCCATCGAAAATGCGCTTCATATATTGGATTCTAATTTACGAGATGAACTTATCGAGCAACTAGCTAAGACAGATCCCTTTTTCTTTGAGCAAGTAGTCATCGATTTGCTATTTGCCATGGGATATGGAGGATCTCGTGAGGAAGCTGCAACAGTCACTCAGAAATCCAATGATGGCGGCATCGATGGTATTATCAATGAAGACCGCCTTGGATTGGATGTGATCTACGTCCAGGCAAAACGCTGGCAGAATACGATAAATCGAGTTGAAATTCAGAACTTTGTTGGGGCGTTAGCAGGTAAGCAAGCGAACAAAGGTGTATTCATTACAACCAGTGATTATTCTCAAACGGCTATCGATTTTGCAGCGGGTGTCTCCCAGAAAGTAATCCTCATTGATGGTATTCGCCTAGCCGACCTCATGATCGAACATGACATCGGAGTTTCCACACAACGTATGATATCTATTAAGCGTATCGACACGGATTACTTTGAGGAGATCTAAGAGACGTCTGATTTCTGTTTATTAGTATTCACAACCAAGTAGACAACCCGATGCACAGCTTAACTCCATATGATCTTGGTGAAACTTATTCAACGGAGGCGTTGTCTCACTTGGTGAAATATTTGAGATCTAATGATAAGAATAATGTTCGGCTGGCGGCTTCAGCGGTTTCAAAAATTGCATCTAAACACCCCCATGAATGTTTGGCATTACTTCCCGAATTGCTTCAGGCGCTTCAAACCTCAGAAGGGCAGGTTCGGCAATATATCCTTAATGCGTTAGCTCGGCTAGATTTGCCCGAAGATGTTCGGTCTAGTGCGCTGATAGCGAGAATAGCGAAAAGTGACGAAAAACACTATAACAGAACGGCAGCCGGAAACCTGCTAACCGATCCGATCACAGCTCCAAATTCCTACAATTCAAAGCCGTCTAAAAAACATGATACTGCAACCCCAGCCATTAAGCTGACTGGGGAACAAAGGCGAGTATTGACTTTGCCTTTATCGGGAGCAGTTAAGATCAAAGGTGTTGCGGGAAGCGGGAAGACGACTGTTGCTATCTACCGAGTGAAGCAATTGCTTGAGTCGGGAGACGATTTTTTCAGAGACACGACATTATGTGTGTTTTCGTATACAAAATCCTTGGTAGCTTACGTTAAGTCTCTTCTTGGGGATGCTTCGAGCGATCAGAATGTCGTGACGAGCACTTTACACAGTTGGATATACCAATTTTTAAAACCGTCTGGGTATTGGAATAACTATAAAGTTGCTAAGCGATGGGAGTTAGAGCGATCTTTGACCGATGCTATTGCTACTTTGAATCAGAAGTATCCATCAAAGGCTATCCTGAGTAAGAGCGTGTCATTTTATGCGGATGAAATTTCATGGCTAAAAGGAAATTTGATTCCTGACCTTCAATCATATATCGGCACAAAACGTTTTGGTCGAGGTTCTCAGGATCGGGTGACTCAGGCGGATAAAGAGATTTTATGGGAACTCTTTGTAAAGCATGAAGAGCAGATGAGGGCTCGGAACTTGGTTGATTATGACGACTTCGCGATTATCGCATTAAGGTTGATCGAACAAACAACTGATTTCATCCCTCCATTTTCACATATAGTAGTCGATGAAGGCCAAGATCTTTCAGCTCTTCATTATGCGCTAATAAAACATTTGGTTAGCCCGGATACAGAGAGTATTACGATTATTGCTGATTCAGCCCAACAGATTTATAAATCTGGGTTCACTTGGGCGTCCATTGGAATTAATATACGAGGAAATCGAAGTATAGAGCTGAAACGGAATTATAGGAATACAAAACAGATTGCTGAATTAGCGCTGTCGTTATTGGCTCAAGAAACTGATACAGAGGAATTCACTGAGCAAATGCTTCCTGAACGTCATGGCGAGATGCCGTGGCTAGTAAATTCGCAGTCTAAAGCTGAAATGTATCGTCACGTAGATGAAGCGCTAAAAAGAATAGATTTAAATACCGACTCCGTAGTGTTGCTTCACAGGAAACGAAGAGGAGTGAGCGCAATATCAAACAATTTGGCAGCGATGAGATACAATTCGGTCGAAGTTCATTCACAGGATATTATCGATTTATCCCGTAAAATTTGTTACGTTTGTACCATGCCTTCCGTGAAGGGGTTGGAATTTGATCACGTTTTAATTATTGATCTAAACGATGATGTGATTCCCATGCCCGAGGGCTTCAGTGATGTGGATGATGAATTGCATATTTCAACGGAAAGGCGGTTGCTTTATACATGTATAACGCGCGCAAAAAAGGGAGTGACGTTATTTACTTCAGGTAACCCAAGTAGGTATGTCGCAGAGTTTGATCCTCAAAAATACGTAATCAGATGATGGCTGAAAATACTAGAGCAGACGTTCAGGCCTTTAGGCATGAAATTGAGCAGAAAGGCATAAAGCAATTGGTGCATTTTACACCAGCGCTCAATCTCATGAGCATATTTGAACATGGGGCCCTATTGTCTCGGGAGGAACTGACCAGAATGTCAGCTGATGAACCTCTGCAATACATGGACGACTACCTAGAAATTAACGACAGCAACCAGGGTTCCTACATTAGGGAGGCACAACATTTAGTAGCATAAAAGGCTGGTACGCTATATGATGTATGGGTAAAATATCCGAATGCCCAGAAACCCTAATAAGATAGACTTCAGCAAGAGCTTTCC
>Ga0256845_1001621_pt1 | contig 17669 bp, 19 predicted proteins | sample RiftiametaG_FD_189101 | JGI IMG/M metagenome (GOLD analysis project Ga0256845, IMG submission 189101) | Tube worm associated microbial communities from hydrothermal vent at the East Pacific Rise, Pacific Ocean - Riftia | ecosystem: Host-associated > Annelida > Integument > Unclassified ...
CTTAAGCTCAGGCGGGCTCATCATGGGGCTTGGTCATGCTGTCTATCAAACCGATGACCCCCGCGCCATAATACTTGCTCCCATGAGCAAAAGAATGGGAGAGATTTCAAATGAACCAATCTGGTATGAACTTTCAAGGGAGCTTGAAAAAAAAGGAAAGGCTGCTTTTATGGCTAAAAAGCAGAGGGAGATTTTCTGCAATGTAGATTTCTACAGCGCTTCTCTTTTTTATGCCATGGGTATAGAAACAGATCTCTTCTCACCAATCTTTGCGATTTCAAGGGTTAGTGGATGGGCAGCCCATGTGATAGAGGAACAATATGCCATGGCAGCGCCTAAACCCACTCTCTACAGACCCGGTGCTGAGTATGTCGGAGACTATTGTGGTCCTGATGAGTGTCTGTTTACTGATATAGATAACCGTTAATAAAAGAAGAGGTAATATAAAATGAAAGTCTGGCAATGCAGTGTATGTAAGTATATTCACAGAGGAGACAAACCACCTGAGAAATGCCCGATTTGCAATGTACCTGCAAGTAAATTTAAAGAGATTGATGAGACATCAATATCTCAAAAAAGAATAGAGGTAAAAAAAACAGCAGCTGGATCTGCTGCTGGAAATAGAGAGCCTTTAGTTGAGCAATCCAATTTGCAAAAAATTTATTCACTGTTAATAAAACACCATGCCCACCCGGTTTCTACACACACACCCAATGGCATACTGCCGGCAGCAGTCATTCTCTGGATAGCAGCATGGATTTTCAATTATGATATTCTTTCCAAAGCAGCTTTGATAAACATGATTTTTGTTGTTATTGCTCTTCCCTTTGTTGTCTTTACAGGGGTGCTTGAGTGGCAAAAAAAATATAACAGTGCCTTAACTTCCCTTTTCAAAATAAAAATTCTTGCTGCCACAATAACCTGTATCATGTGCATAACAAGTATTGTCTGGTACTTGATAAATCCTGATGTGCTTTTATCTCCCGATGCACTGCTGTTTATTCTTATCAACATAATTATGGTTGCAGCCGCAGGTATTGCAGGGTATATTGGTGGTAAATTAGTATTTAAAGATTAATAAACTAGAGCAAAGGGAAGTTTCATGGAAGATATTATCAAAATTGACAATAATGGTGTGCTATCTGTTCCTGACAATCCTGTTATCCCCTATATTGCAGGTGATGGCACTGGTCCTGACATATGGAATGCCACAAGGTTGGTCCTTACAAATGCAGTAAAAACAGCGTATCAGGATAGAAAAAAAATTGCCTTTAAGGAAATTCTTGCCGGAGAAAAAGCGCTTGAAAAAACAGGGCAGTGGCTTCCCAAAGAAACCCTGGATCAAATCAGAAAATACAGGGTTGCAATCAAAGGTCCATTAACAACTCCCATAGGTAGCGGCATGAAAAGCCTTAATGTAGCCATACGCCAGGAGCTTGATCTTTATGCATGCATCCGCCCGGCAAAATACATCCAGGGTGTCCCCTCTCCCTGCAATCAACCTGAAAATATTGATATGGTGATTTTTCGAGAAAATACTGAAGATATCTATTTAGGGATTGAATGGGAAGCTGGAACAAAAGAGGCAGAAGATATTCTCTCTTTTATTAACCAGAAGATTCAAAAAAAATTTGATAAAAATACCACTGGGATTGGCATTAAAACCATCAGCGAAAAAAAGACTAAACGATTGATTAGAAAAGCTGTGCAGTTTGCCATTGATAACAAAAGAAAAAATGTCACCATTATGCACAAAGGCAATATCATGAAATATACTGAAGGTGCATTTTTAAAATGGGGATATGAAGTTGGAAAAGATGAATTTAAAGATGTGATTATTACAGAACAGGAAGTGTGGGACAAATTTGACGGCAAGGCTCCTGAAGGCAAAATCATTTTAAAAGACAGAATTGCAGATAATATGTTCCAGCAGGTACTCTTGCGACCCAGTGAATATGATGTCATTGCAACACCAAACCTCAATGGAGATTATATTTCAGATACACTTGCTGCCATGGTTGGAGGTCTTGGGCTTGCACCAGGTGCAAATATTGGAGACTCCTGTGCGGTATTTGAAGCAACCCATGGCACTGCTCCAAAATATGCCGGTCTGGACAAGGTAAACCCCGGCTCTCTTATTCTCTCAGGAGCTATGATGCTGGACCACCTTGGATGGCACAAAGCATCAGATATAATCCATACAGCATTGCAAAAATCCATTGCCAATAAAAAAGTAACCTATGACCTTGCAAGGCAGATCCCTGGCTCCATTGAACTTAAATGTTCCATGTTTGCAAAAGAGATCTGCTCGTTAATGGCATAACACAAAAAGATCAGGGTCTCAGTTTGCTGCTGTAGCCTTTTTTTAATGCAATACCACCATCATTGCTCAGATATCAGGAGGAAAGTTCCATCTCTCATTTTTTTATAAGTTCTCATATAGGGATGCAATCTATCAATAAATCTTGTGTTATAGACAAAGATTAAGTCAGAATTAAGTGGTTGAAAACCTGAGACCATATTTTTTTCCATCCAAACATCTTTGCCAAACACATTGATAATAGAACCATCAACAGGATTGAGCTGTAGATGAAAAATATATAGATCTCCTTCACTATTTTTTTTTATTTTACCTTTACTATCCGTCCCGAGTGCTGTTACAAAAGGCTCATAACGAAAATACTCATAAGTTACATCCATATCCTCCCCGATCCATGCTTTTATGTTCCCATACATTTTTTGATGAACGCCCTTAACAAAACTACCCAAACCAGCTATCTGACCAGTAGAATCACTGGTTGCAAGAGTGGCTATTGATGGCAAAGTTTCAGATGGTCTATTCTTTTTCAGAATAGCATCAATTTTATTAACAAAATGTTTATAATGGGGGTTGCTGATTTCTGAAGTGATATCCCATATAGCAGGATACCATTCTGGTTTGTGTGTATACTGAACAAAATATAGAATATAAATATGACCCGGTTGTGCATCCAAATCAATGGTCAGATCATTTACCGATTTGAGGCTATTATTTTTTCCAAAACAAACATCCAAGCGATGTTTCCCTGCTGAGAACTCTACTAATTGAGCAAGATCTGTATTTTTAATTTCTCCATCTATTTTGCTGATTCTTGCACCAGATAGAGAGTCATACCTCAGAGTAACAATGGCTATCTCCTGCAATCGTTTTGGGGAACCTGAGTATTCTCTCTCATATCTTATCGTGCTTATGCAGCCACAGAGCGTGTATGACAGGCATAGAATGAGAAAAATCTGCCAGAAATCTTTTTCTTTGGAACCAGGATATACCTCTATTCTTTCTATTATGTTTTTTTTTGTCTTCATAAATAATGTTCCTCTGTTTATTAAGTTTGACAAATTGGCTTAAGGTCTCAATTTTGGTGACCTCAATAGTCAACCGCATTTTTTGAGCCAGCAGCCAAAAGCAATGCAACTATTTCATTCTGTTTATTTTCTCCCATAATTAAAAGCACTGATTGTTCGCTACACCCTTGTTTGTCCGGTGCAGCCGTTGAGCTGAGTGATCGGGACTTTGCTCTCAAATACTTTGCTGTATTGTGGAGAGCCACTGCTGTCAAGCATTAAACTAAGAGTTAATAATGGATAATCATTTTAGCTGTAACTTAGAAATAGCTATTAATCCTAATCGAATGTTCTCACGAGCCGAACCTTCCACAGCGTGACGAATCCTAGCATTTCCGATCAATGGGTTCCCCTTTGCCGCAGTATATGATGATTTAATGGATTTTCTCATTACAATATCTTTGCTTAAAGTATTAACAAGAGACCATGCCGCCTCCATTTCCGCTGTGAAGCCTGTCCAAAGAAAAGGCTGTGAAAAATTAATAATAGTTACATTTAATGAATAATTAGAGCCTTGAGGTGGCATTACCTTAGTGAATATGCCGCTTTTGATAATTGATTCCTCTATAGCCTTAGTAAAAGCATCATTCGATATATTAGAAAAATCCGTTACATTTGTCTCAGTCCCCCCTTGTGTTCTGATGCTGACAGTGTATGGATGTTTCTGCAAAATAGAGATACTGTCAGGCACCATAGTCTTTGTGGCTATAGAACCAGCACACCCTGACAATCCTCCAATAACACTGACCAGGATTATCAGTAGTGCCATAGATACGGTTTTATTATAGATCATTATAACTTGCCTCCTTGTTTGAATATGTTAGTTAGAACCTCATCTACCATCTTTTCTGGTGATTCTCTAGTCAATGAAGTACGCAGGGAATTGCCAGAGGCTAACGGGAAATCAGTCTTTGAATCCCGAATTGTGATAGTAAGCTCAAACATAAACGTAGTGATATCCCACATCCATTTATCCTTGTACGTGACTATGAATTCGACATCAGATGCTGGACTTACACCGGTAGTAACACTGTAACCCATGTTTTTGAGTTTGTCTGCAATGACAATATTAATTCCCCTCTTATCTGCATCATGCTTTATTACATGCATTGACTTGAGATGAGTAATGTCAAACGTCGGGTCAATAGTTACTGTTATTTTATTTGAGACACAACCTGATAATAGTAACATTCCAACAAGTAGCAATAATGTTCCTTTAAAAATTTTGCTCATCATTTTTCTCCTTTTATTTTATTTGGAGTTTGTGAATAATTTAGAATCTTCCTGTTTTTTCTAATTTTTCAGCATTACCTGTTATTCTCTTTCACAGTAATTTTAGCAATGCAAGCAGAAAGGGCTGACAAAATGTGATTGTCAGGGGGGACAATTTCCTCTAACCAATTGATTATAAAGAGCTAATCAATTGTCTGAAAAATAAATGCCAGGTTTAGTTTACAGGTTAACTGGTTTATGTTAATAGAGGTTGGGCATATGTTGGACAATGAGGAGCCAATATTGTGGAATCAAATGATAAGAAAGAAGACGTACTAAACAAGATTAGCAAGCTAACCACAGATGAAAAATCTGTCTACCGACAAATTGCAGGGCACAATCTCGGTCGCATAAGAGATGAACAATACCCAAACAAATTATCTGCCATGGCTGCCACCCTTCAAGAGAAAGGCTTTCGAGATAATATACAGCCCCGGGACATGGAACGTCAGCTCAGAAGGTGGATAAGCAATGGTCTGCCGCTTGAAAATATATCTGAAATAGCCAATGCTCTGAGTTTGCCGGTTACTGAATTTTTACTCATGTTTCCATCGTCTCATTCTCCTGATGTTATGTTTGATACTACAAAGACATTGGAAATGAATTCAAACAGCACCCAATCTAAACCTGGAGCAAGCTATTTTCATTTTAACTCATACTTGAAATGGATTCTCATATCCCTTGTTTCAGGTGTTGTCATTTTAGGCGTGAATTCGATGAATACTCTATTGGAACCGATGTCCATTGAGATTGCATGGCCGGATATGGTCGAATCCAATATCGGCTATGTTTCTGGTAAAATTTCCAATCAATCTGATATTGATTACTCAAATCTGGATATTAAACTATTTGTAAATCCTGAAGGAGATACACATTTCTGGCTAAATGAACATATAAAGCCCCTTGAAATAAAGAGTAATGGAATGTGGTTTAAAAAATGCCGATTTGGTGATGAAGACTTCAGAACAATGCAGCAAAAACTCCCTCTAAGCTTTGGCGTTTATGCAGCGATTATAAAAAATAGTGCTGAATTTCCATTAAATAAGAAGCAAAACTTTTTCTTAGCAGATTCAGAAAAAGATTTTAAAAATAAACTTGAACCATATACAATTGCCATATCAAGTCGATTTACAGTGACGCGCGTTGAACCTCCGGAACATGATATTCCCATTGTCATGGCTGTCCCGTCTCCTGTAAAGATTACATGGAGTGAATATGTTCCCATGTACTTAGAAATATTTCACCAGGGGATGCTTATTAAAAGCGGATATTTTGATCCTGAAATGCTGTACAATTTACCTCCTGACCAGATATTATATGAAATAAAGATGGGTCGCAAAAAGGATTATCCCCAAACAAGTACATGGATTTTAGTAGAAAACTCATCAAAATAGATAATTAAGTACTAAATAATAAGCACTATTGCATAGATAAAACCTCCCACAAATTTTTACCAATAGATCCATGGTGTTTTGTATTGCCTGATCCTGCAACGTGTAAAAAAATAAATCTAAAAACTATCTGTGTAGTCTTAAATACTCTATTTACAATCATCACCTTCCTTGATATAAGATCAGAATGCGTTTTCTACTATTTTCAGATATACATGCAGACAAAGCAGCATGTAAAAAACTTGTTAAAAAAGCCCAAGATGCTGATTTGGTTATTGCCGCCGGAGACTTTGCTCTTTTCAGAAAGGATCTTGGAGCCACATTGGCAGTGCTTTCTAAAATTGAAACTCCGGTAATCACAGTGCATGGGAATCATGAAAGCAAGTCAGAACTTACCACTGCGTGCGATCAATATGATAATTTTCATGTATTACATGGAGATACAATGGAGATTGACGGCATTGTTTTTGTTGGTATAGGAGCTGGAATTCCCTGTACACCCTTTGGAGACTGGTCTGTTGATTTGTCTGAAAAAGAGGCGCTTGACTTCTTACCTGATGTAAATAAAAAATTTGTTTTTATTTCCCACTCTCCGCCCCATTCCTGTTTAGATCAATTGACCAATGGTCAAAATATGGGAAGCAAATCAGTTTTGAGCTATATTAAAAAAACAAAGCCTGAATTTGTAGTGTGTGGGCATATACATGAACAGTGGAACAAGATCGACTCAATACATGGCATCCCTGTTATTAATGCAGGACCTGAAGGATACCTGTATGAATTCTAATACTGCGTTTTTATTATTTCACCTTTAAAACTGCCATTGTCAATCGGGACAGACAGATAAGTTTATCGTCTTCATTCTTGATGGTTATATCCCACACCTGGGTGGAGTTTCCTAAATGTACAGGTCTTGCAATGCCAGTAACAATACCGGAGGATACGCTTTTAATATGGTTTGCATTTACTTCTAACCCCACACTGTATCGGGATTCATCCAGAGACATATATGATGCTGCGCTTCCAAGGGTTTCAGCCAGCACCACCGATGCACCACCGTGCAAAATCCCCAGGGGCTGAATAGTTCTTTTATCCACAGGCATGCTTGCTTTAAGAAAGTCATCACCTCTTTTTAAAAATTTAATTCCAAGGTGGCCAACTATACAATCTTTTGAGAATGCTTTTGCCTGCACTATACCCATATCTTTCTTCCATATATTATCCATTATTTCACCATTGTTTCCTAAAAAAATTCATCTTATTTTAAAATAGCAGATTATACCTTTTTTATTTTTAATATACAAAGAAAATACTAAAAACAGACATGGCATGTCTTAAGAAGTTGCTCCCGGACATGGGAGATCTCATTGGAAGAAAAATCTGGTTTTAAAATTTTTAACAATATAATTTACCTTGTAAGTCAGGTTAATGCTATTGGCAGGCAAAAGCATTAAAAAAATGGTAAATATTTGATTTTCAAATAAAAAAAAAGTATATTCAGTTAATGTTTATAAATCTACCTGAAAACCAGTGTGCAAGTCAACAATAAAACCAACTGTTTGGATTTGAGGTATAATATGTCAAAAGTTGCTCTTATAAGATGTGAATCATATAATTATCAAGAGGTTAAAAAATCTGTTGCAAAGGGGATTGAACTTTTAGGTGGAATTTCTCTATTCGCCAGAAAGGGCGAAAACATATTATTAAAGCCTAATATCCTTGTGGGTGAAAAGCCTGAAAAATGTGTTACGACCAACCCCGCGGTATTTGAGGCTGTGGCAGAACTGTTTTTAAGCTCTGGCGCGAATATTTCCTATGGCGATTCTCCTGCAATTGGTAACTTAGCAGGGGCAGCAAAAAAAGCAGGATTAGCTGAGGTTGCAGATAAACTTGACATAAGAATGGCTGATTTTAAAAATAGGGTTGACCTTTTTTTTAAAAAGGGTATCCAGAATAAGAAGTTTACCATTGCAAAGGCTGTAACTGATAATGATGGTGTTATAAGTATTCCAAAGCTGAAAACCCATGGGCTTGAAAAATTAACCGGCGCAGTTAAAAATCAGTTTGGCTGTATCCCTGGAGTTCTTAAAGGTGAGTTCCATGTAAAATTACCCCATGCTGAAGATTTTGCAAAAATGCTTGTTGATTTGAATAATCTTATTAAACCAAGGCTGTATATCATGGATGGAGTATATGCCATGGAAGGAAACGGACCAAGGGGAGGGACTCAGAAAAAAATGAATATACTTCTTTTCTCAAAAGATCCCATTGCTCTAGATGCTACTGTCTGCAGGCTCATAGATTTAAACCCGAAATATGTCCCAACAATAAAGTATGGTGCAAAATCAGGAGCAGGGACATATTTAGAAAATGAAATTGAACTTGTTGGAGATGAATTTAAGCAGTTTTTAACCACACAATTTAAGGTTAATAAAAGACCTCTGAAACCATATAAGCCAGGCTCCGTTGTAAACTTTTTAAATAACTCCATTGTGCAAAAACCCTATATTATCAATAAAGAATGCATCCAATGTGGCATTTGCATAGATATGTGCCCTGCAAAACCCAAAGCACTGTTTTTTAATAACAGTGACAAATCACTCCCGCCAATATACAATTATGATAATTGCATCAGGTGTTTCTGCTGCCAGGAGATTTGTCCCCAGAGTGCTGTTTTACTGCGAACCCCTTTGCTTCGAAAACTAATTAACCTCTTTTTAAAGAGATAAAATTTATTTCAATTTTTTTTCTTATTTTTATGTAGACAAAATTGTTCTCACCTACGTCTTAAAGAGTAAAAGATGAAAAATATGAATGATACTGACAAAACAACTTTAATTGTAAAAAAAGCGCAGGCAGGGGAAACAAGGGCAATGGAGCAGATTATCACCATATATAATGATAAGATTTTTCGACTGCTGTTTTATAGGATAAACAGCTGGACAGATGCCCAGGATTTAACACAGGAGACCTTTATAAAAGCATTTAAAAACATCAGAAAACTAAAAGAGCCTGAAAAGTTTAAATCCTGGCTATATTCCATTGCATTAAATCTTATTACTGATTTTTACAGAAAAAGAAAACTGCTCTCTTTTTTCGGGCGGACAGCTGAGCTTGACAGCATGGTTGAATATGACCTCTATTCTGAAAACAAACCAGCCCTGGTAAAAGCAAAGGAGTTTGAAAAAGAGGTTAGAGAAAAATATATGGAATTTCTGTCTAAAAATGAAAAACAGATTTTTATGCTTAAGTATATTGATGATCTTACTATTCTTGAAATTGCCCAGACTCTAAATAAAAATGTAAGCACAGTTAAGACTCATCTTTATAGGGGTATAAAGAAAATTAGAAAGCATGGGAGTAAAGCATATGAAAAATAATGATACCCATCTTACTGAAGATCAAATTATTGTTTCAGTGATTGATAAAAATGATCTGACTGCTCCTGCCTACCGACACTTGCAGAGGTGTTTGTTATGCAGAGAAAAAACCAGTGAATTTGCATCCAAGCTTAACAATCTTTCAAAAAGAGCTGAAACCCTGATAAAACCACCTCAACTCAATGCAATATCTGTTTTTCCAAAAAAGAGGAACTCAGCCAGTAAAAAACAGCTTCTGGCAAGAGTATTTTTTAGACCAGCCCTTGGTATTACAATAGTTGCACTATGCGCGCTCTCAATATTTTATATACCAGCCTCTAAACAAAACAGTGTTGAGGATTCTTTTGAGACAAAAGCTTTGTTAGCTGAAATTGAGATGGATCTGCAATTTGCTTCAACTGTGGACACGCTTGAAGAGTATACATTATCAGGATTTGTAATACCCCAGGAGAATCAAGACACAAGCCTTGATGAATTCATTGAATTTATTACAATTTCAAATGAAGAGACAATATAAACTTTTTTTACTAAACAAAAGGGAGCAATATTATGAAAAAGACTTTTTTTATTTTTACTATGGCATTAATCATGGGAGTGGCTGCAAATACAACAAGTGCATTTCAAGGGCAAGGTGTCCGGGGAAAATGCACCGGGGGGCAAGGTGCTGAAGGGCAGGGGTATGGCGTGAGGGGGCATGGCAGCAAACATATGCAAATCCCCTTACACAGATGGTGGAAACTTCCAGTGGCATTACAGGGTCTGAGTATTACCCCGGAAGAGTCCAAAAAACTGGATGATCTTTATCAGAAAGTCAAAGAGAAGTTAATTGATTCAAAAGCTTCTCTTCAAAAAAGTATGTTAAAACTTGAAATGCAATTTGATTCAGATAACTTTGATCATGACCAATGCCTCAAGATTTTTAAAGAAGCACAAGAAACACGGACAGAACTTGCTTTAGATAAATTCGGATTTACACTGCAGACCAGAAAGATTCTTGGTAAAGAGCGATTCGACAAGCTTTTTCGTAACTTTAAACAATTTAAGCATCGGGCTTCTAAGAAAAATAGACAGCAACCTGGGAACAATATTTCAAACTCTGCCATTAAAAAGGGAACAACTGATGACAGTGTAAATTAACAAGACCAGACAAATCCTCCATTGCCTGCACTGAAAATCAGCTCAGGCAATGGGGATTTGAATAATAAATTTTGTTCCTTTGCCCGGAATAGATTCAACATTGAGAGTTCCTCGATGATTATCTGTAATAATAAAATAGGAGACTGATAATCCCAAGCCTGTCCCTTGACCAACAGGCTTAGTAGTATAAAAAGGTTCAAATATTCTTTTGCTTTGCTCCTTGCTCATTCCAGCCCCATTATCTTCAATTTCGATCCTTACATAACCATTTGATTTTTTTACCCTGAGAAACAGCTTAGGTGGAGGATCAGTATTGTCTGCCATTGCATGGGCGCCATTTTGCAAAATATTGAAGAAAACCTGCTGTATCCTGTTTTTTTGGCATAAGGTTGGTGGGATATTCTTATCATACACTCTTTCAACTATTATCCTTTTAAACTCATTATCAGTACTGGTGGCAAGATTAATCGTCTCATCAAGCAATTGACTGATATCATAAGAAGACAATGTTCCCTCACTCATACGGGAAAAATCAAGCATATCTGTTACAATTGTTGCAGCTCTCTTACCTGCAGTCTCCACACTCATAAGCAAATTTGGAATATCACGTATTTTTCCATAACTTCTGATTATATCCATGTCTATTCCCAGTGACTCAACAGCCTCAATATTAGGTATAAGATCTTTTTGGAGGCGATTTTTAATCACTGCAGTATTTTGCAAAATACCTGCCAGGGGATTATTTATTTCATGGGCCATACCTGCTGCAAGCCCTCCAACTGAAAGCATTTTTTCAGACTGGACCATCATCTCTTCCATACGAACATGTTCTGTTACATCATCGATGCGCAGCATGGCTTCTTCAAAGTCGCTTCCAAATCCTTTTAATGGATATACAATAATATCAATATAATGTTTCTCATTTTCAATTATCACTGCAGCTTTTGTCTTTTGCTTTATTACCCTCCTGCTTATGGCTTCTTCAATATATTCCAAAGGTAAAACTTGAGCCCAGGGCAAAACATCCTTAAAAAAAACTCTTTCAGCATCCTTTGCTAAAACCCCTGTGATCTCTTCTGCTTTTTTATTCCATTGAGTAATCAGCCCCTTTACATCAACTCCCGCAAGAATAGAGGGCATGGAATCAATAATATTTTTTAGATATAACCTTACTTTATCTACCTCTTTTTCCTTTTGGACAAGTTCTGTGTTTCTCTGCTCAAGTTCTCTGTATGATTGTGCCAACTCCTTTGACATTCGATTAAATGTATTGGCAATATCGCCCATTTCATCTTTTCCAGTGACTTTAATTTGACTTGCCATCTCTTTTGAGCCTATCTGTCCCATGGCATCTCGTAAATAAGTTAAAGGTTTTGTGATAAGTCTTGAGAGAATAAGGTTTAATGCAATCATTAAAACAAAAAAAATGAAAATCAGCATGCTGCTGAATATTAAGAATGAATAGCTTTGTTCTCTTGTTAATTTTTCAAGGGAGTAACAAATCTTTATAAACCCAAGTTCTTCATTCACGATTTTAATACTCTGTATATATCGTAATTTGTCGCTGCCATTGGATTTTACTCTTTTTATCTGGATATTGTCACGAATCGCTTTCATTTCAGGTTGTGTTATTTTTAAAATGGATGGTATCTCCCCTTCTGATACAATCAATTCTCCCTTTGCATCAAATATGCTTATTCCGCACATTCCATCAACTTCAAGCATTTTTTTTATCCGGGCTCTTATGGAATAGATACTATTGTCAAAAATCTCATTGGCTAGAGGTGCAAGGTCACGGGCAACCATTGTTCTTAAAACAAGCTCAATGCGTTTTTGTGATGAATTAAACTGTCTTTTCTGAAAAGGGATTTCAATTGCAAAAAATGCAGCTGCTATAATAAAAAAAGATATTAACAGCCCAATATTAATTTTAGCCTTTAAAGGGGTTTTCATAATAAATTTATTGATTTATACTTTTTTGGAATATTGTGTTACCATTGTCAAATTTTAAAATAACAGCAGATTTATTTATTGTGTCCCCATTTTTATCAAAACTTATCTGTCCTGTTACACCTAAAAAATTTTTTGTTTTTGAAAGAGCGTATCTAATATCAATTTTATTTATTGTTTTAGCTTTTTCCACAGCATTAACAAAAACATAAAATGCATCATAGGTTAGTGCTATTATAGCTTTATTGACTTTTCCGTATTCAAGGGGCCACCTCCTTACAAATGCTTGATTTTCCTTTAACGGAACACTTTGATGCCATTGGTCCACATAGAAACTTCCATCAATAGCCCCTCCGCTATATTCATACATTTTTTCGACCCAGCCATCAGCACCAATGAAAATTGATTTTATCCCCATGCTGCGAGCTTGTTTAACAATATATGCAGATTCTCTGAAATGCCCCGGTATAAATATTACATCTGGTTTTAGTCTTATAATTTTTTCTAAAGAAATAGTAAAGTCTGTCATCTCTTTTTGATAATAATCTTCCAGGAGAACTCTTTTTGTAAGGTTGAATCTTTTAATAAAAACATTGGCAAGCCCCAGGCTGTAATTACTGCTTGAATTTGTCAAAACAACTGCTGTGGATGCATTAAGATCGTTTTTTGCAAAATCTGCTGCAACCCTGCCCTGGAATGTATCAACAAAACATACACGAAATATAAAATCTCCCACAAGTGTTACTCTAACATTGGTTGCAGTAGGAGTAATCATGGGAATCATCCCTTTTTGTAAAACCTTTGCTACTGACAGAGCGTGGGAGCTGAATGCCGGGCCGATTACTCCTGTGACATTATCCTGCACAGCTTGTTGTGCTGCAAATCTTGAACCCAGAGAAGTGCTTTTATTATCATACTCTATTAAAACAATTTTATTCCCGGAAATACCACCTGTTCTGTTAACCTCATGGACTGCAAATCTTGCTGCCTTAAAACCAGGAGAAGTAACCATTGCAGCACTGCCGGTTTTTGCAAAAATTACACCAATTTTTATGGTACCACCAGGGTCAGAATGAGAACTTTCAGCACAGGTAAGCAGCAAAAAAACAATAGAAATAAAAAAAAAGCTATTTCTCATTTTCTCCCTCCTTTTAAGCTTTTCTAACAAAATCAGTAAGAGCACTAACTATTCTCAATTTCTAAATTTGATTTATTCCAAACATAATTATATAAACACATTAAAGGGTAAAGCTCAACAAAGGATATAAAGATATATGCAAAATTATTTTCACGAACTTTCTGAAAACCAGGCAGATTTTGTGCTTCTTGTGCTTGAATCCCAGGGAATAAATGCAGATTATACTAAAGATAATAACTCTTTTAATATTATCCTCAATGAAACTGACAAAGAAAAAGCTGGTCAAATTCTTAAGGAACAGTTTGCAGAAGCCAGAGACAGAAGAGAAAAATATAAAGCCATTCAGTTACCTCTCTCCTGGAAATCACCAATGATATTTACAATTCTGATAATGCTGAGCTTGATTCACTTCTATTCCATCTATAATGGGTTCCATGGCGATCTTGTCAGAGAATATGGTGCTTCAGCCCTTTATATTCTCCAGGGTGAATATTTCAGGGCAGTTACAGCCTTAATGCTCCACGCTGATCTGGAGCACCTTGCAGGGAACCTTGTTGGTCTTTTTGTATTTGGAACAGCTGTTTTCAGTTTAACCGGATACGGAAGGGGAAGTTTAATGCTCCTCTTGTCAGGGTTTTTTGGAAATATCACCAATGCCTACCTTAAAAAAGGGTTATACCTTTCAATTGGCGCTTCCACCTCTGTCCTTGGGGCTGCTGGCATATTAACTGCTCTACAGATAGCCAAGAGAAAAAAAACATCAGGTATAAGCATGGATACATTTACTCCATTTGCTGCAGGCATGGCATTATTAGGTTTTCTAAGCGGTGGGGAAAACACAGATATTTCAGCTCATCTTTTTGGCTTTTTGTGGGGTTTAGCAATTGGGATAGCCTACACCATGGCAAACAAAAATAAAACTGATGACATGTCCAACACCTATAGCTCAAATAACTCCCGGGATGATTCGTCAACCGAAATATTGTATGCCTCTATTTCCATGATAATTATAATTGCCGCATTTATGAAATATTTTTAAGATAAAACTTATTGTTATTATCATGGATCTCTGCTATCTATAGTAGTTAGATTTATATTCAAAAAGAGGTGTGAAAATAATCAAAACACAACATAATTTTCCAAAAATTCTTGTGATGGATGACGAAGAGATGATCTGTGAAGTAGCATCCAAAATGCTTGAAAAAATTGGTTATAAAGCTGAAACAGCACTTGATGGAGATATGGCAATAGAGTTGTATAAACAATCAATAAAAGAGAATTCATGTTTTGATCTTGTAATAATGGACCTTACAATTCCCGGAGGAATGGGAGGTAAAGAAGCTGTTCAGAAAATCCTTGAACTTAATCCTGAAGCTAAAGTCATTGTTTCCAGCGGCTATGCCGATGATCCGGTTATGGCAAATTTTGCAGCCTATGGTTTTAAAGGCATTATTTCAAAGCCCTACACCATAAATAATTTACAAGAAGTATTAAAGCAGATTTTAGGCTGATTGTCAGATTACAACCCTTCCTTTAAATACAAATGATGCACGCCCTGTTTTATAGATATGATTATTTTCTAAATCCCACTCTATTTTCAGATCTCCACCATCAAGGTGTATAGTTGCCTTATTTAAACATTTGTTGTTCAGACAGCCAGCAACAAGAGCAGCGCAGGCTCCGGTTCCACACGCTAAAGTACGCCCTGCTCCTCTCTCCCAAACCTTCATTATTAATTCATCCTCTTTAACAATCTCAATGAATTCCACATTGGTCTTTTCAGGAAATCTTTCATGGTTTTCAATTTTTTGCCCCAGGGCTTCCACATCAATTTTATTTATATCATTTACAAACAACACAGCGTGGGGATTTCCCATGGAAACAGCTGTAACTTCAACCCTGTTTTTCCCACCATCAAGATCAAGATTTTCTTTGATTGCTTTACTGTTTTCTGTGATAAAGGGAATCTCAGAAGGGGTTAAAACAGGTTCACCCATGTCTACTTTTACAAATTCGACATCTCCCCTGGCATTGGTAATAACTTCAGAAATTATTAAACCTGCTTTGGTTTCAACCCTCAGCATTTTTTTTGAAGTAATCTTGTTTTCATAGAGATATTTTGCAAAACATCTCATACCATTACCACACATTTGGGGCTGGGTTCCATCTGAATTATATATTGTAAATTTGAAATCCTCTTTTTTTGAATTACTGATAATTACAATTCCATCTGCACCTATGCCAAAATGCCTGGAGCATAGTCTTTTTGACAGAAGGGAAAAGTCAGCCTGTTTTTTAATACTCTCTTTTCTGTCATCAATAAAAAGAAAATCATTACCCAATCCTTCCATCTTGGTAAACTCTATTTTCATATCAACTCCTATATATTAACAATTATGTAAAATATTGAGTATATCATCTAAAAGCGCATCTATCTGCCATTTACGTATTGGCTGGATCTTTTCAAGCGCCTCTTTTGTTAAAGGGTTTTTAACAGCAATTTTAGTTATCAAGGCATTATTTATTAAAAAACCATGCTCCATCATCAGCTCTTCGCCTTTTTTTTCTCGCATTTTTTTGAGTTGTTTGATTCTTTGCTGTTCAATATTGTTAAGCCTGAAAGTTTTTGTTTTAGGGTATTTTGGCAAATCATCTCTTTTAAGTTCCATGGCTTTTGTTATAGCATCAATGCATTGTTTTCCATACATATTAAATTGCCTCTTACTCAAAACTGATATTTTTTGAAGATGTTGCAAAGTCAGGGGTTTTGCAAGGGCAATGTTTTTTATTTCACCTGCTCCCATAACCTTAAACAGTGGTAAATCTTTTAGTTCAGCTAATTTTTCCCGCATAACAAGAAGACCCTCAAGAACTCCAAGGGTTTGCCTGTCCATCTTGCCTGCACCTTTAAACTTAAGAAATCGATAAACCCCAGCATTGTTTTTATATCTTACTTCAGTCTGTCTTTCAAACTCCTCCTCTGCCCACTCAAGCCTGTTTTTTTCTTTAAGCTTCTTTTTTAAAATTTGCGCAAGTTCTATTAAATATAATACATCCACAATGCTGTATGAAATCATCTCTTCAGGTAGAGGTCGTTGTGACCAGTCTTTTTTTTGAAATCTCTTATCCTGAATTACATTAAAATACTTTTTTAATAAAGCTGCAAGCCCTCTCTCCTTAGTTCCTAAAAATTTACAAGCTATTTCAGTGTCAAAAAGATTATTTACTCTAATTTTGTATTCTCTATCAAGGCTTCTAATATCAAAATCAGAACCATGGAAAACCTTTTGAATGTTCTTGTCTTCCAAAAGAGTTTTTAATTTAGAAAAATCATTTAGTTTAAGTGGATCAAGTACGCAAGACTTTTCTGCACCGGTAATCTGTATAAGGCAAACCTTTTCTTTGAAATGATGCATTGAGTCTGCTTCCAGATCAACTGCCAATACTTTTTGAAGTTTTATTGTTTCATAAAATGTGGCAAACTCTCCCTCTGAATTGATATATTTGTATTCTAAGCTCATTTTCTCCTTGATTACTTTCTTAACTTCTTTTAAGATTAAGGTTTTAAAATTACCATTGTATAATTTATTAAAATCTTTATGGATACATAAAAATGATTAACATAACACTTCCAGATGACAGTATAAAGTCCTTTGACAATATTCCAACCGGCATGGATGTAGCAAAAACTATTTCCGAAGGCTTTGCAAGAAACTGCGTTGCCATGGAATTAGATGAAAACCCGATGGATTTAAACAGTGAGATTAAAAATGATGCAAAAATAAAATTTATTACAATAAAAGATGACCAGGGACTTGAAATCCTCCGCCACAGCTCTGCCCACGTGATGGCAGAAGCAGTGCAAAACATTTATAAAGACGCGCTTTTAACAATCGGCCCTGTTATTGAAGATGGATTTTACTATGACATAGACATGCCTCCAATATCTGAAGATGATTTTCAATCAGTAGAAACTGAAATGAAGAAGATTATCAAAGAGAAAAAAACTTTTCAACG
>Ga0256845_1001622_pt1 | contig 17662 bp, 12 predicted proteins | sample RiftiametaG_FD_189101 | JGI IMG/M metagenome (GOLD analysis project Ga0256845, IMG submission 189101) | Tube worm associated microbial communities from hydrothermal vent at the East Pacific Rise, Pacific Ocean - Riftia | ecosystem: Host-associated > Annelida > Integument > Unclassified ...
ATTTTTTCCTTTAAAGCAAAAGGTAATACTACTCTTTTTTTCTTCTTTTTATCCATTACAACTATAATTTAGTTGTATAGCTATTTCAGGACAAGACAATCTAATGACACAACGTCAAAAATTATTTTGTTAAGTGCAAATCAAGGAATACATAAATATAAAGTTACAAGTAAAAGGTCAAAAATTGAAAGTACAATAATTACTTTTGATGTAAATAAAAAATCTATTCTAAGAATAGAATATGAGTACAATAAATTGGCACAACCAGATGCAAGTTATATTGTAATTGATTATACTAAATTTAGGTATCCAAATGCATTTAATAAAAATACATTTTCGACAAAAGGTATTTTCGATAAAACAAAAATATCCTTTAGATTGTTGAATAAATATAGTAGTTACGATTTAACAGATTTATACCATTAATATGAAAAGTTTTGTAATTAGTATTTCGATTTTATTTTATTCTTTTACTTCATTTTCAGGAGAGACAGAGTATAGTAAAAGGGTTGATAGAGCATTTATAAATGTGTCAGCTATGAATGTAGTCGATTTAAGTTTAGAGTATCCTAATGTGCCATTAATTTATGGGAACTATGATGAGCTGCATCAAGCAAAAATTAGTTTAAATTATAATAGAGAGTTAAAATCTAACTTAGTTAGTACTACTAATTGGAGATATCATTTAACTTATAGCTATGATGATGATAGTGGTTTATCTCAATCTAATACATTAAAAATTTCTTATGAAGATGGGAATTATGTTTATCAAGATTATGATTTAATAAATTCAGGATCAGGTACCTTATTAGATATTAAATATGAAGACGTAAAAGCTTACTATTATGATGACGTAACTAGTAGTTGGATTGAAGCAAGTAATGCTGAATCTGATCCGAATATTCCCATGGACATCCATTTAGAATTAAGTCTTAAAACAATTAGGTATTATGAATTAAACTCAACTGTTTTAACAAGAGTTACTTATGAAGAGTTGGAGAATGAAATTAGATGGAACTTTATTCAAGGTGCGGAGGAATATGATTTAGAATGGGTGTATATTGATGAATTGTCACAGGAACATGATAATATAATTGCTAATACAATATATCCGGTATCTGAATTTCCTTTTATAGTAAAAGAAGCTACACGTGTAAGAATAAAAGATACTAAGTATATTTTCGATTTAATTTATCCAAAAGGAACTATCTATTATAGAGTAAGACCAGTTGGTAGGTTTCAAATTACAGAAGGAAATTCAGCTCAAGATTATGAAACCGTAAAGGTAGGAGTTTGGTCATATCATAATTCAACAACTAACTTAAGTGATTTGAATATTACTAAGTTAGTAATAGATGATCAGAATGAGTTTAGTACAGATAAAAACTGGATTTATGGCGTTAATTTTGCGGAAGATGGTAAAAGTGTAACCACCTTGGGTTATTTTGATGGTAGTTTAAGAGGACGACAAAATTTAGCTTATAATACTTCAGATGATATTAGTTTAATTGGAGAGTCAAAGTTTGATTATGAGGGTAGACAAACCATAAGTGTAATTCCTGCACCAATAAGTGGCAGAAATTTTATTTACCAAGATAATTTTAATGGTGGTTTTAATGCTTCAAATTTTGACAAAGCTAGCCCTGAAGTAATTCCAACATCAACTAATGGAAGTTCACAATATTTTAGTCCAGGTAATTTATTAACAGATGATAGGTATAGAGACAGAATTCCAAATGCTGAAGGATATGTTTACAGTCAAGTTAAGTTTAAAAAAGACGCTACAGGAAGAGTATCAGAAGTTGGAGGTATTGGTTCTGATTTTGGAATTGGAAGTGATCACACTACTAAATACTATTATGAAACAGCTTCAAACCCTGAGTTAAGAAGACTATTTGGAGATGAAGTAGGTTATGAAGACAATTATAAGAAAAACATTGTTTATGATGCCAATGGACAAGGAACATCATCCCTTATCGATAATCATGGAAGAGTGATTGCAACAGCTTTATATGGAGATGTAGCGGATAATTTATTAGATGTTGATTCAGAACAAGTACTTATAACTGCACCATTAAATTCTGCTAATATCGTAGATACAGATATGGAGAAGAAATCTATTCATGATTTTTCGCATACCTATAATTCATCTTCAGATTACTCATTTACTTATGATATGTGGGGAGTTGTTTATGGTATAGTCAATCCAGATCCAACTATCGATACTCCATTATGTGTTGGTTGTGAATATAAATTGGAATTTCATGTTGTTGATTCAGATGGAAATGTAATTGCTGATAATGCAGGTAATTCTTATAAGGAGTTAACCTTTGATACAAATTCATTGAGTTGTTCTCAATTAGGCCCAAACGGTACTTATATATCAGGTCAAACTCCAGAAGATTTAGGAACATATTCTATTTCAGTTAAAGGAGATTACCGTGCCATAAAAAAATTAACAGTAAACACGGAAGCTTACTATTCAAATTTAGAGAGTTTAGTATTAAGTAAAATAGGAACGGTTGATGATTATATAACATATAATATGGGCGAAATTGACTTGTCAGGCTGTTATTCATCATGTGATTCAATTTGTTACTATCAAATGATGTATACTGTAAACACTGATGATAATCCTTCAATTCAATGGAATGACATGACAGAGTCTGAACAAACAGTAGAGATTAACCAATGTCTCTTAGAAATATGTAATGTTGATGAAATATATACAGGTTCAGATGAAGATATTTATGATCAAACAAACGGTCCAGATCCAGGAAGTGCTATTATTGGTACTTTAGCTAATTGTCAATCTATACTGGCACAAATGGAGGCTCAGATTAGACCTAATGGATTTGAATTTTTAAGTTCAGATTTTTGGGATGCTGTAGATGATGATTTAGGAGGCGATTTATTACTTTATGAGGGATATCCTATAGGTAATAATTTACTTATTGATGATGTGTCATATTTAGAAGATGAAGCTAATTTTCAAGAAGAATGGGTATCAGATTTGTTACCTTACCATAGAGAGTACTGTCATTATGAAGTATGTATAGAGTTGGAAAATACAACACTGGGTGGTGTTAATTCAAATGAGTTTGCAGCTCAAATGTATAGTGATGGTCCATGGTCAGCTGCTTATACTACATTAACGAACTCTTTAAATAATGATGCTTCTTCTCCTGACCCGTTAAGAGGAAGTGATATTGAAGTGCTTGTTGAAGATGAACAAGGTGTGTATTTTGTAAATACATTGTTAGCAGGAAGTCAGAATTTTGAAGATTGTTTAACCTCTGGAACTTATCATGATATTGATGCCTATGTAAATTCAGTATGGGCTTGTCAATATTACACTACTTCACCAGTTGTACCGGTTACACCAGTTCCGCCAGTTGCTAATTCAGCAGAGGATTTTGATAAATGGAATTTGTATGTAGGTTCTTATATTAATAGAAGAGAAATATATATTAATTGGTATAAGGAATATATAGATGGTTTAACTGATAATACTGATGATTTGTATAATATAAGAGGATGTTTATATTTTGATGATGGTAACGAAATAGTAGTTAATCCTGTGCCTGATGCAGATAGTGATGGTAACGGAGTAACAACTGTAGCTGAAATAGAAAATTTTGGGAATGATTTGCAAGCCTCAAGTGTAGGAGCATTTAGTTTTGATTGTGCAGACATATGTGTCGCTAAAGTAGAATTTTGGATCAATTCATTTAATGCTGATTGTATCAGTTCAATGACTTCAGCTGAATTGATAAGCTTAGAGGACCTTTTAACTAATTATTGTACAACTTCATGTGAAGCAGGAAATGTAGGAGGTTGGTTTTACAATAACGGTACTTCTGAATATAATGCTGTAGCTACTTTCTTAACTGGTTTTTCAGAATGTGGAATTGAAATAATAGAAATAGAATCGTCTAATATTACAACAAGTACAGTTACAGTTATTCCTATGAATACATGTTTATCAGGCTTAATTGATACGATTAATGATGTTTTATTTTTAAACATTGGTCAGTCTAGTACCATTACATTAAACGCAGAATTAGTAAGTTGTTTAGGAACAACAACTATTAATATACCGTTTCAATCTCCGACAAACATTATTGGTAGTACTTCAGATGATACAGATTGTAGAAATTTATTGAGGTTTAATTCAGTTGGAGATTATGCTTTAGTTTCAATATTTGATGGTAATCCAATCAATATAAATAATGTAGGAGCTATTTTAGATTTTTCACCTTCACAAACAGATCAAACAATCGCCTATGCAAATGTTGAATATACGGTTGGCGGAATTACAGAAATAGTTAATGTAATAATAGAGTTAGCAGGTTGTATTCAATCTTCGCCAGTACCATTTTTAGAATATAGTCAAACGGCAATAAGTACTATTCCTGACTGTATAAATGATGCATTCGCATTAGGTGCATATACTGCAGAGCAAGAATATAATGCACTGTTTGAATCAACAATGGCGGAGTTAAGCGAAGAAATTAACTGTATGGACGGAATAGTTGAAGATTATAGGAGAACATATACTTTAAAAGAAAGCTATTATACACTTTTTTATTATGATCAAGCAGGTAATTTAATTGCCACAGTTCCACCAGAAGGAGTAATTCCTTTAACTCAAGCTACTTTTGATTTGGCATGGGATTATTCTGAAGGAGTATGGACTGAAGATACTTCAAACCCAGATCATGCCTTACAAACCACTTATCAATATAATGGTTTAAATCAATTAATAAGTCAATCAACTCCGGATGGAGGTATAACCCATTTCTACTATGATGATTTATATAGATTACGTTTTTCAAGAAATGCAAAACAAGCAGCTCAAAATAAATTTTCATATTCTCAATTTGATGAACTTGGAAGAGTTGTAGAGGCTGGAGAAGGATATGATGCTAATTTTACTTCTAATATAAATAGTTCTATTAATAATGATTATTACCCAGGTGATCTTAATCGTTTGGATTATGTTCAAACTTTTTATGAGGAAGGCTTGACTTATGGAAATATAGATTTAGCATTTACAAACAATTCGCAAGACAATTTAAGGAATAGAATTGGGGCCGTAAAGAGCTTCATTGCAACATACACGATAACTAATATTCTTAATCCTGTCTCTGTTAATTTCGAAAAAATGGTAACTTTAACGACTTCTTATTCTTATGATATACATGGTAATGTAAAAGAAATTGTTCAAACAAATTCACATTTAAATGATGATGGCAATTATGGTAATAAACTTATGGAATACGATTATGATTTGATCTCTGGAAATGTTAATGAAGTAGTTTATCAAAGAGGTCAGTTAGATGAATGGCGTCACGCCTATGATTATGATGCAAATAATAGATTGATAAGAGGGTTTACGTCAGATGATGGTGTTGAATGGGAAATGGATGCTAAGTACTTTTATTATTTACATGGACCTTTAGCCAGAGTTGAAACCGGACAGGATAAGGTGCAGGGAACTGATTACGTTTATAATTTACAAGGTTGGTTAAAAGGTGTTAACTCAACAACGTTACAAAGCGATAAGGATGCAGGTAAAGATGGAAATAATTTAGATTTAGATAAGTATTCAGGACAAGATGCATATGGTTATTCACTAGGTTATTTTAAAGATGATTATTTATCAATAGGTACAACAGATTACTTTGCAAGTACTGATGTTTTGCATAATATTAATGGTTTGTCAGGTGTAAATGGTAATTTATTTAATGGAAACATAAGTACAATGGTTACGGCACTTAAAGATGTAAATGAAAATAGGTTAGCGGTTTTAGGTAATAATTATAAATACGACCAATTAAATAGAATTCGTTCTATGGATGTTTTTTCTGTTTCAAATGATAATGATTTTATTACTAATAATAGTTTTGTAGGTTCTACATTATATAATAATGGGGCTTATGCAACAACTTATGAATATGACTTAAATGGAAATCTTCAATATTTAACACGAAAAGACCATGATGGTGAATTAATGGATGATTTTGAATACCATTATCATGGAACAAAAATTAATCGTCTATTACGAGTGAATGAACAAGATGCTGAATTAACAAGTACAACAACAGTAGATGTCGATATTAAAGACGGTCAATTACCAGGTAACTACGATTATGACGCAATTGGTCAACTAATAAAAGATGACCAAGAATCGATTACAAATATAGAGTGGACGGTTACGGGTAAAGTGAAAAGTATTGAATTCTTTAATAAACCAAATTTAGAATTTTATTATGATGCTATGGGTAATCGTGTCATGAAAGTTGAAGGTAGTTTAAACGAAATATATGCTATTTATACATATTATATTTATGATGCATCTGGAAATGTAATTTCAACTTATACCAGAAAAACGGCTTCGAGAATAACACTGCCTAATGCTACAGATAAATGGATTGATGATGACTTGTCATTATCTGAGAGATTTATATATGGATCAAAACGACTTGGGGTAGATAAAAAAAATAAAGTATTGAGAAGTAAAGAATATACAATTGCTATTCAATCACCAAATTTATATCTACCAACCTATACATCAAGAGTAGATATAGTTGATCATTCAGAAAATTTTGATAATACTCTGAGAGAAGTTGGGAGTAAGTATTATGAATTATCAAATCATTTAGGTAATGTATTGGAAGTAGTTACAGACCGTAAAGTACCAAATGTGAGTGCTACATTTTATGAAAGTGATATCGTTTCCTATTCAGACTACTACCCGTTTGGTATGCTGTTGCCTAATCGTCACGAATCTACAAACGCCTATAGATATGGCTTTAACGGTATGGAGAAGGATGATGAAGTCTCTGGAGAAGGAAATAGTTATGATTTTGGTGCAAGAATTTATGATTCGAGAGTTGGGAGATGGTTGAGTGTTGATCCACTGGCTCATAAGTTACCACAGTATTCACCATATGCCTATTGTTTTAATAGCCCAATTTATTTTATTGATAAAGATGGTAGGTTTCCTGAGCCTTGGATAATTAAAATTTTTGAAAGTAAATGGGGTATTGCAAAATCTATAAAATTCTCAGACGAGATTTATTCTCAAATGAATAAATCTTGGAATCAAAGTTTTGATAAGTCAAATAATTCTACGGAAAGAGGAGCTACCTTGACAGTTAATCTTTCTAAAAAAGCTTTTGAATTTGTGAATATTGGAGGGAATGGTTCGTCTTCAGGTACTTTTGCACCGGATATCAATATAGATGAGAAGGAGAATGTTTTGATAGGTACATTTCATACTCATCCATACGGGAAAAATGATGGTGCTCTTGATGGTGTTTTCTTACCTTTTTCAGGTGGTGATTTTGCTAGTATGGGTGATTTAGATGAAGCTGTAAGTGTCGTTCAGAGTGGTGAAAATGTTTATGTATTGGCTATGACATCTAAAACACCAACTAACCTTGAATCTGCAGAAGGATTTTTTGACGACCATTTTAAAACAGAATTAAATAAGCAAATAAAAGCAGGATTGGAAATTAAAGATGCAGCTTCCAAAGCTGGTGAATTTGCTGTAAAAAAAACTGCAAAAAAGTTTAATATGATGTATTTTAAAGGAAAGAATGGAAAATCACTTAAAAAACAAAAGCTATGAGAGTTATGATAAATTTAATAATATCTTTTCTATTTCTTTCTTGTAGTGGCTATGACAAACAAGATCTTAATATAGATAAGTTAGTTTTTATTGATAAAAAACTTAAATGTGAAATTTCAGTAGAATTTGGCTTTTTAAATTATAATATTTTTTATGAAAATGAATATTTACTTAATACAAAAGTGAAAATTGATTCTTTACAGATGAGGAAATATAAGGGTTTTATTATCTCATTATCTTCAAATATATCTAAATACCCTACAAATTTTTATTTAAAAGGAGGGCAATGCACTTATTATTTAACTAGTAATGACTACCTAAAGGAAAGTTTTTTGAGTTTTGACAGTGACATTCAATTACAAGACAAAATTAATAATTCGATTTTTGAAATGGTAAATACATTAATGAAAAAAGAAGATTACAATAAAGCATTTAAGGTAGCTGAGATGTCTGTGTTTATGAAACATCCATTTTATTATGGTAATATAAAAGATGATAGAACTCTTAAGATAGTTTCACAAAAGTATTTATTTGATCAAGGAAAGAAGCAAGAGGCAATTATAAATTTATTGAAATTATAAATAAAAACAGAAATTTTTTATTGATAATCAGAGTATTATGGGTGTGCACACTCTACTGTCGTATTCCGAAACAAAAGGTAAAAAAAGAGTGCCTGTCGTATTCCGAACCAAAAGGTAAAATAAATGTGCCAATGTTGGCGTTTTAGCAAAAGGCCTGTCGTATTCCGAACCAAAAGGTAAAATAAAGGTGCCAATGTTGGCGTTTTGTGAAAATAGTAAAAAAGTAGCTTTAATAGTTGCTTTTTTGTTTTTAGCCAATTTGTTGTTTGATATTAGATTTTAGTAGAAAAGCATCCATTAAGGCGTATAAATGGCTTTGGTCTTCTTCTGAAAGGTTTTGAATATTAATAATTTTATTTATTAAATCATTATCTAATTCAACATCAGAATTTCCTACTAAATAATCTAATGAAACTTTTAATATTTTTGAAAGTCTTGTAGCTACTTCAATAGTCGGTTTTACAATTTCTCTTTCATACCTACCAATAGCAGGTCCTTTAGTACCTATTAGGTTTGCTAATTCTTCTTGTGAAAAACCTTTTTTCTTTCTTAATTCAGATAATCGTATTCCGAAACTCATTTGTGCTATTTAATACTGTTTGTAGTTGTTTTTTACAAATATAAGAAACAAAGTAGTTAAATAAAAATCAATAAAGTTTTGAATAATGAAACAAACTGATTACTTTTGAAACTCTTTTGTTCTATTTTAGAACTTATTAACAATTTAAAATTATGCAAACATTAAACACCCAAAACCCCGAACAATTAATTTACAAAGACGAATATTTAACAATTGAAGTACTTGGCGGAATACGATTAGACCGATTAGATGGTTTAAGAGTGACGCTAAAAATGGAGTATGAAAAACAAACATACCGCCACACTTTAGATTTATACAATGATATTCAAGTGACAAAGCTAATTAGAAGAAGTGCAGGGAAACTACAATTAGGAATGGGGTCGTTAAACGACAGTATTGAGAGTTTGACAGAAGAATTAGAACAATACAGATTAGACCAGCGAGAAGAACAAAGCGGAAACAAACCAAAAGCAGTAGAATTGTCTAAAATTGAAATAAAACAAGCTGAAACACTACTAAAAACAAAAGATTTACTCAATCATACAAACAATTTAATCGGAAAAAGTGGCGTAATTGGTGAAGAAAACAACAGGTTATTAATGTACATCATATTCACAAGCAGAAAAATGTCAAATCCTTTACACATTATAAGTATGGGCGCAAGTGGAACAGGAAAAAGCCATTTACAAGAAACAGTTGCAGAACTAATTCCAGAAGAGGAAAGAATGGGAATAACTGATTTGTCTGAAAGTAGTTTTTACTATTTTGATACCAATGAATTGACCAATAAATTAATGTTGATTGAAGATTTAGACGGAGCAGAAAGTGCTTTATATCCATTAAGAGAATTACAATCCAAGAAAACAATCACTAAAACCTTTGTACAAAAAACATCAAAAGGATTACAAACAATGAGTAGAACTGTAAATGGTCCTATTTGCGTGGCAGGGTGTACAACAAAGGAAAGAGTGTATGAAGATAATAGCAATAGAAGTTTTATAATTTACATTGATAGTTCTAAAAATCAAGACAACCGCATCATGCGGTTTCAAAGAGAGCTGTCAGCAGGAAAAATAAATCAAGGACAACAAAATGAAATTAGAAACTTGATAAAAAACAGCCAAAGAATACTAAAGCCATTAAAAGTAGTTAATCCCTTTGCTGAATTATTAGAGTTACCAAGTTCAGTTTTTAAGCCAAGAAGAACCAATTCACACTATTTACATTTTATTGAAGCGATTACGTTTTATTGCCAATATCAGCGCAAAACCAAAGTCAATAAAGAAACAGGAGAAGAATACATAGAAACTACAATTGAAGATATTGAAAACGCTAATAATTTACTAAAAGAAGTATTACTAAAAAAATCAGATAAGTTAAGTCCAGCGTGTAGAGCTTATTTTGAGCAATTGAAATTGTTTTTAGAAAAGGAAAATACAACAGAATTTAAAAATACAGATATTAGAACAGCTTTAGAACTTAGTCACAGCAAACAAAAACGCTATATGTCAGAATTGTTGAATAATTTTTATTTGCAAGTAAAAACAGGAAACAAAAAGAGTGGGTTTACTTATTCTGTATCAAGTTTTAAGGAATTTAGCGAGTTAAAGAGTAAAATTTCAAGTGTGTTAGATGAAACATTAGAAAAATTAAAATCAGCAGTAAAAAAATAGTCAAAAGAAAGAAGTTTAGAAGTAGTTCATTCATAGTTGCGAACTTCTTTAGTGTAATACAGTCGTGCGTTTTAGTAAGTAGTTCGAGTAGTTCGTCAAAAAGAGGTATAAGGAAAAACAAAAATCTAACAAAATGGAATACAAAACATACTTAGAGAATAAATATTTCAGTAAAAGCAGTATCAAAAGCTACCAAATAACAGTTAATCGCTTTAATGTTTGGGTCAAGAAACAGAATTTAACAATCAGCGAATTAACATATAATGATGTGATGGCGTATATCAATCATTTAAAAAGTAAACGCAATAAACAAAGAACCATACAGCTTGAAATCGGAAAACTAAAGCACTATATTAATTATCAAAAATTAGAGGGGAATATTACAACGATATCAATTACACAGCTAAAAATTCAAGGTGTAAAAAGGCAAAGTTTATATGATATTTTAAAAACTGAAGAACTTGAATATATTTATCAAAGTTATCCATCAGAAAATCACAATCTACAAGAAATTCCACTAACTGCAATTGAAAAAAGAAACAGAATAATTATAGGGTTATTAATTTATCAAGGCGTAAACACAACAGATTTAGCAAATTTAAGAATAGAACACATACATTTAAGCAGGGGAACAATAGAGATACCAGCAACGATAAAAAGCAATACAAGAACCCTAAAATTAGAACCACATCAAGCCATAGAACTACAACATTATATTTTAGTAGAAAGAGAACAAATATTGAAAGGTGCAAATAAAAGCACAGAACAGTTAATATTTAGTTTAGGTACAGGAAACAAGATTTATAATTTACTTTTTAAACTAATGCAACAACTCAAAAAACAACATTCAGAAATCAAATCCGCCAAACAAATTAGAGCGTCAGTAATTACAAATTGGTTAAAAGTTTATAATCTAAGAGAGACCCAATACCGTGCAGGACACAGATTTGTAAGCAGTACCGAAAGCTATAAAATTAATGACATTGAAAGTTTACAAAATGATATTTTACAATTTTCACCAAGTATATAAAAAGTAATTGAGCTTGCGAAATGTTAATACTTGATACTTTCTACTAACTACTTAATACTTTTTAAAATGAAAAAGCTACAACTACAAAACAAATCATTCAGTTACATTGAAACAGCTTTTAAAACGTGGCTTGATACTTTGGGGTATAACAAAACTACAGTCTATTATTTACCGAATCACATTAGAGAATTTTTATATTATTTGGAATCTGAAAACATAGAAAACTTAAAAGAATTACACCCAATACACATTATAAATTACTACAACAGGCTAAAACAGAGAACAAATAACCGTTTAAATGGTGGTAGTTTAAGTAATTCGTATTTGAATAAACACCAACAAGCAATTAAACTATTTTGTAATTATTTGAGACAGTCAGGCAGATTAACAATTGCTTATCCAGATCTAAATACAGAAAAAAAAGAAGAGAATAAAATTGAGGTGCTGACACAAAAAGAAATTAAATCATTATTTGAAGCTACGGAACTATTAACCACAAGAGCAGATTTTGAAGTTTTACAAGCAAGAGATAAAGCCATAATTGCAATATTATATTTTTGTGGATTGAGGCGTTCAGAAGCTACAGGACTTAATTTTGAAGATGTAAATTTAGATACATTAACCGTTCACGTCAAACAAGGAAAAGGCTACAAAGAAAGATTAGTTCCCATTCACAAAAACAATGTGATATATTTAGAAAATTATATGTTTGATAGTCGAATTCAGTTAACTAAAGACAGCCAAGAGAAAGCATTTTTTATAAGTATGCGAAAAACAAGAATGAACGGACAAAGTATGTTATTAAGATTAAAGCAAATGCAAGAATTAACAGATAATTTAACGCTAAGAACAAAGAATTTAACTTTACACACTTTACGCCATTCAATCGCTACACATTTACTACAAAACGGAATGGATTTAGAACAAATTAGCCGTTTTTTAGGACACAGTAGTTTAGAATCTACACAAATTTATACGCATTTAATAGAGAAAGAAGAAAACAATAATTAATTTTGAAACATATGTCAGAGAATTTACCATCAAATACAATCGATAAACTTCATAGAGAAGTAAGCCAAATTATTACTAAAGCAAGAAATACAGTTTATAAAACTGCAAATTCTGAAATGGTAAAAGCATATTGGGAAATAGGTCAAAAAATAGTTGAAGTAGACCAAAAAGGAGAACAGAGGGCTGAATATGGAAAAGGGTTGCTAAAAGAATTATCTAAAAAACTAACTATTGACTTTGGTAAAGGCTTTACGATTACAAATTTAAAATATATGCGTCAGTTTTATATGGAATTCCCAAAAGGTCACGCAGTGCGTGACCAATTGAGTTGGACACATTACAGATTGCTTTTAAAAGTAGTGAAAGATGAAGAAAGAGCCTTTTATTTAGAAGAATCAATCAGTGAGAATTGGAGTACAAGAACATTAGAAAGACAAATTAATAGTTTTTATCATCAGCGTTTATTAGCGACTCAGAAAAATAATAGAGAATTAATAAAACAAGAAGCATCTGAAAATAAAGAAGAATTACAAGCTTCAGATTTTATAAAAGACCCTTATGTTTTAGAATTTACAGGACTGAAACAGAATAATAAGTTTTATGAAAAGGATTTAGAACAAGCTATCATTGATAAATTACAAGATTTTTTATTAGAAATAGGTAAAGGATTTGCTTTTGTAGGTCGTCAACAAAGAATTAGTTTAGAACACGAACATTTTTATATTGATTTAGTTTTTTACAATTATATATTAAAATGCTTTTTGTTGATAGATTTAAAAACAGGAAAGTTATCACATCAAGACCTAGGTCAAATGGATACATATGTTAGAGTTTTTGATGAAACGATAAAACAGCCAACAGATAACCCTACAATTGGGTTAGTTCTTTGTTCTGAGAAAAATAGAGCATTAGCAAAATATAGTTTACTTAAAAATAACAAACAGATTTTCGCATCAAAATACTTCACCCAATTACCAACAATAGAAGAATTACAAGCAGAAATTGAAAGAGAAAGAAATTTAATTGAAATGGAACATAATTTCAAAGAAGAAGAATAGTATTTTCTTGGTGTCCTGCATACGCCAACATTGGCACTTTTAGAATTAGGGATTAATTTCAGAAGAATGTAAAGGAAATAAGGTATTCGTTCAATCCTCATTTAGCTAAAAAAAACACAAAAAAAAGGGTATATAAACTCCACTGCGTTACGCCCTTGTTTTTGGCATTCAATCAAAACATTTTCGTACCTCAAAAGTTTCTCAATCATTTGTTTTTTTAAGCACACTGCGGTTTCTCTCATTCACAAACTACTTGTCTTTTTAGCATTTTCGCATACTCAAAAGCTAAAAATCCCCGTTTGTTTAATATTATGCTCGCCTTGCGGGTCTCTACAGGCTCAAAACTTAATTTTCCTTTAATATTCGCCTATCGGCAATACGGTAAAATTAAGTTTATCGTTTTTATGGGACTGGTTTATTTTTTGTCATAGTTTTTGCAGAAAAAAGCAAAACCAACGCCAAAAAACAATCCAACCCAAAAAAATACTAAAAAACGCCCCGAAAAAGGGGCTTTCTTTTTTTAGTTCCCTTGTTCCACTCGCAAAACGGCTCACGCACACAAACAATTTGCAAGAAAAATGCAAATCGTTTTTCCCACCACACGGCTGTAGGCACCATTTCCTTAAATTTCAAAAAACAAACCCAAAACTTGATTACTCAAGTTTCGCCAGGTCATTCGCCCCAGGCACTTGGCTAAGTTTCAATTTTCACAAAGCTAAAGCTTTATAAAAATGGCAACTTTTCCGCCCCACACATCAAAAAATCATCATTTTTTACTGCTAAATCCTTTGAAAACACTATATTTGAATCATAGACCATATGGGAGCAAGAAAATTGTCATATTATGATGAAGAAGCAAATTTTTTAAGTGTTTTTTCAAAAAAGGAGTCGCCAGAAAATTTTTTTTCGGCTTCAAAAAGTAGCTTAGACTACTATCCGTTTGGTATGCTGTTGCCTGAGAGACAAGGTTCAAGTAGCGCCTATAGATACGGCTTCCAAGGTCAAGAAAAGGATGACGAAATCAAAGGTGAAGGTAATTCTGTAAATTATAAGTATAGAATGCACGACCCACGTATTGGAAGGTTCTTTGCGGTTGACCCGTTGGCTTCCGAATACCCGCATAATAGTCCATATGCATTTAGTGAGAATATGGTTATTCATATGGTTGAGTTGGAAGGGTTAGAGGCTGTACCCCACGATCAAACTTGGGATTTAAATGAAAAAAATGTTACAGCAACAGATGGAAATGTCTCAAAAACATTTATGTATGGGAAAATTGATGGGAAAAGTGTAACACTTCATCAGATTACAATTGGAGAAAATAAAGGTAATTTTTCAGCAACCATTCATAATTCTGATATAAATCAGGGGTTTGATTTTAATTTTACCCGAGAGAATTCTGAAAATGGAACACACAATTATAACGCTTTTGTTGTAGGTGAAGATTTGGTTTCTAAAAACGGTTTTAATATCAAATCTACAACCTCAAGTAATGAGTTAAATTCAGTTAAACATAATAATAGTGAATTAGAAAGTACTATTTCAACAACTCTAAATGTAGGAGGGACAACCTTAGGAATACTGGGTAATTCAAAAGCTCCAATAGTTTCTGCGATTTCATTGATTAATGATGTTCGAGTATCAACTCAAACAGGTAATGAAGGGCATTTAGTTAAAGGTGTAATCTCTACTTCTGTTTCATTTATACCGTGGGTTGGTATTCCTGCAGCTTCATACATTTCAAGTAAAGATCATAATTTATTTACTATAAAAACATTTTTTGAAGCTCAATCTGATCCAGATTTATGGGATTATGAAGATTTACTTGATAAGTAAAAAATAAAAATATTATGAATTATTATGACAAATTTTTTTTAAATATTTTTTTTATAATTGAAAAAATGTATGAAAACGAAAAGTATAAGGTTACATATTCTATTTATGCTACAATTTCAATAATAGGAGTACTGATAATTGCTCCTCTTCAATTTTATATTGATTTTATGTTTAAAATAGATGAATTATCTTCATTCTCCTATTTAATGACAGTTCTTTTAATTGTTTGTTTAGCAGTACCTCATTATATTCGTTATAAAAATATAATGAAAGTACACGAAATAGAAAAAAACAATACAATTTCGATTTTTAAAAATTCATTATTATGGATTGTTCTGATAATAATATCTATCTTACTTTGGGTTTATCATCCTTAATGTCGTATGTCGTATTCCGAACCAAAAGGTAAAAAAAAGATGCCAATGTTGGCGTTTTAGCAAAAAGCTAAAAAATAGTGTTAAGAATTATGATTTTCAAAAGCTAAAAGTATTGGGGCAAATATAGTTTTTACTTTTTCGGGGTTGTAAATTAAATTGTCTTCACTCATAATCATACCACTAATAATTGGGTGTAAACTTTGTGTAATATCAACAATATAGTTTGTGCTTTGTGCGTGTTTATTTCTGTTGTAGTTTTCGTTTATTCCATTAAAAAATTCTACAAGTGTACCAATGTATTCAATTTCGTTTAAAGCTACTTTACAAGCCTTTGGAGGGAATAATTTACCTTGAAATTCATCAACAGCCATAAAGGTTATTAATTTTCCGTCTTGTATCGAATCAGAAATAAAAGAAGTAATGTATATTGTTTGGTATGGTTTAGTTGCTTTTTTCATTTTTAAGTTAATTTTTGTTGTAAGTCTGTAGTTATGATAAAAGCATTTAAAAACTCTTTAACAAGTCTTTTTTTATCCTCAGGGAATTTTTCTACTTTCTTGAATTGATTAAGAAGCTCTTGGTCTGAAATGTTTTTGCTTGCTTTATCATCTAAAGTACCATTAATCAAATAATCAGGAGAAACCTCTAATACACCTGCAATTCTACTTAATAGCTCAGCAGAGGGCTTAGCATCACCTCTTTCATATCTTCCAATATTACTATAATGCGTACTTGTTAGCTCAGCAAGTTTTTGCTGTGAAAACTTCTTTTTTGTTCTCTCTTCTTTTAATCTACTACTTAAACTCATAAAAATATTCGTAATTAAGTTTTTAACACTACAAAGGTAGCGAAAGTGAATGTTTTTACATGTATTTGTATTCAATTGTGAATAACTTTGAATTTAATAATTGTGTTTTTTATAGCTAAAGTGATACATTTGTGCAGATATGAACAGAAATACTTATTAACAATTCAAAAATATGCAAACATTAAACACCCAAAACCCCGAACAATTAATTTACAAAGACGAATATTTAACAATTGAAGTCCTTGGAGGAATACGTTTAGACCGTTTAGATGGTTTAAGAGTTACGTTAAAAATGGAGTATGAAAAACAAACCTACCGCCACACTTTAGATTTATACAATGATATTCAAGTGACAAAGCTAATTAGAAGAAGTGCAGGAAAATTACAGCTTGGAATGGGAACTTTAAGTGATAGCATAGAAACATTAACAGAAGAATTAGAACAATACAGATTAGACCAGCGAGAAGAACAGAGCGGAAACAAACCCAAAGCAGTAGAATTGTCTAAAATTGAGATAAAACAAGCTGAAACACTACTAAAAACAAAAGATTTACTAAATCACACAAATAATCTAATCGGGAAAAGTGGTGTAATTGGTGAAGAGAATAACAGACTATTAATGTACATAATTTTCACAAGTCGTAAAATGTCAAACCCTCTACATATTATAAGTATGGGAGCAAGTGGTACAGGAAAAAGCCATTTACAAGAAACCGTTGCAGAATTAATTCCAGAAGAGGAAAGAATGGGAATAACTGATTTAAGTGAGAGTAGTTTTTACTATTTTGATACTAATGAATTGACTAATAAATTAATGTTAATTGAAGATTTAGATGGAGCAGAATCAGCACTATATCCGTTAAGAGAATTACAATCTAAAAAAACAATCACTAAAACCTTTGTACAAAAAACATCAAAAGGATTACAAACCACAAGCAGAACTGTAAATGGTCCTATTTGCGTGGCAGGTTGTACAACAAAGGAAAGAGTGTATGAAGATAACAGCAATAGAAGTTTTATAATTTACATTGATAGTTCTAAAAATCAAGACAATAAGATAATGGAGTTT
>Ga0256845_1001623_pt1 | contig 17659 bp, 17 predicted proteins | sample RiftiametaG_FD_189101 | JGI IMG/M metagenome (GOLD analysis project Ga0256845, IMG submission 189101) | Tube worm associated microbial communities from hydrothermal vent at the East Pacific Rise, Pacific Ocean - Riftia | ecosystem: Host-associated > Annelida > Integument > Unclassified ...
GCCAGATATTGTGTTTGCCAGTTTCTCAATACGAGGTTTTTTATCCATAGAGTCTTCTAAAAGCATTATGATTTTACTAAGCATTGACTCACTATAAGGCTTAGTTACTTTGTAGCGAATAACGCTGTCAACGCAGATAGAACCACTCAAAACACTCTCTCCAAGACGCAAAAAAACTGGCTCACTCTCTCCGCTCAAACTAGAGTTATCAAACGAGCCTTCACCAATTAATATATCGCCATCAATAACCACTTTATCGCCAGCTCTTAGCTCTAAAATGTCTCCCACTTCAACCGACTCTACACCAACTATAAACTTTTCATTTTCTTTCACAACAGTTACTTCGCTTGGCATGGACGAGCTAAACCCATCCATGGTATCGACCGCTTTTTTCTTAGTCAAAACTTCCAAATATTTTCCAGCAAACACAAAAGTTATTATCATAGCTACTGACTCAAAATAGACTTCTCCATGACCTGTAAGCATAGAATAAATTGAGAAAATATAAGCACTTAAAGCACCACTAACCACAAGCAAATCCATATTGACATAGCGGTTTTTCATTGAGTAGTAAGCACCTTTAAAAAAGATACCTCCTGTGTAAAAAAGTGCTGGGGTTGCAAGTATAAACTCTGCAAAATTGAGTATATCTTTTATGTCACTTCTCATGCCACTAAAGTAGCCCTCATACTGAGCAACAGCAATCCACATAATATTCATAGTGGTAAAAACTCCAACTAAAAGCCTAGAGTAGTAGTCTTGCCTCTTTGCATTGGCTTGAACCTCTTGCATACTTGCATCATAAGGATAGGCGTTGTAACCTATGCTTCTTATGAGTTCTATGATTTGTGAGAGTTTTATGGTGTCGTTATCCCAAAGAATTTTTGCTTTGTTATTTGTGTGGTTTATGCTAACTTCGACTATGCCTTCGCTTCGTCCAAGCACTTTTTCATTTAACCAAACACAAGCACTACAGTGAATGCCATCGATAATGAGTGAAACTTCACTAAATCCATCTTTTTGTTTTACATACTTTTGCTTGAATCCTTGAAGATCAAACTTTTGTATGTCATCATGCAATATTTTTGGTGGCTCGATTGTGTTTTCACCCATCTTTTCATAAAAGTTGCCTAAACCCTCATCTCTTAAAAGATGATAAATTCCTTGACAACCTTTACAGCAAAAATGCTTTCCATTATCTTCTATCAGAAGTGATTTTTCATATTGCAAGTGACAGTGATCACATTTTATTTTACTCAAAAGGTCTCTTTTTATTTGCCATTATATCAGTTTATGCTAAAATCTCTCAAAAATTAAAGGTGAATTATGGCTGTTGTATTTGAAGCATTGGTAAAAAACGATAAAGATGGTGGTTGGTTTATAGAACTAAAAGACACAACCGATGGAAGAGTGGTAGTCTGTAAAGATTTAAGTGAGTTTGAGGTAAAGATTCAGGATCTAGGCGAAGACTATGGTGGAAGAGTCGATGAAGTCAAATGGATAAGCCATGAAAACCTAAGTCCGCAAAATGAACAAAAACTACGAGTTGGTATGATGGAGTATCACGAGAAGTACAAAGACCAACTTGATAGTAAAGAAGAAGAAAAGTAGATAGTAGAACAACTTTGCGTTTGTTTTCTTGACAAAAACTCAGCATTATTATAAAATACATTTTTAAACTTCATTAGATTGCGAAAGCAATACTTCTGCACTTAATGTAATTCACAATAACACAAAGGTAATTAATGAGCGGTAACACTACTGCGTCTAACCACAATCACAAGACGAACAACAAACACCACAGCAAGAGAACTCATGTTCCTGTAAAAGGTCACAAGATAGAAGACCTTAGAAACACTCCACTAGACAAACTACTTGAAATGGCACTAGAACTTGAAGTTGAAAACCCTCAAGAACTAAAACGACAAGATTTGATGTTTGAGATACTAAAATCACAAACAACACAAGGTGGATTCATACTTTTTACTGGTATTTTAGAAATAACGCATGAAGGTTATGGTTTTTTAAGAGCCTTAGATGCAAATTTTTCAGATACTGCAAATGACTCTTATGTTAGTGCAACACAGGTACGAAAATTTGCTCTTAGAAATGGTGACATTGTAACAGGACAAGTGCGTCCTCCAAAAGATCAAGAGAGATACAATGCACTTCTAAAAATAGAAGCTATCAACTATCTGCCTCTTAAAGACAGCAAAAAAAGACCACTTTTTGAAAACTTGACTCCACTTTATCCTACAGAAGCTTTTGTGTTAGAGTATGAGCAAATGAAAAAAACAGGTCGTGTACTTGATCTTTTTACTCCTATGGGAAAAGGTCAGCGTGCACTTATAGTTGCACCTCCTAGAAGCGGTAAAACTGAAATAATCAAAGAGTTAGCACACGGAATTGCAAAAAATCATCCTGAAGCTGAACTCATAGTTTTACTTGTTGATGAACGTCCTGAAGAGGTAACAGACATGGAAAGATGTGTTAGAGGTGAAGTTTTTAGCTCAACCTTTGACCAACCAGCAAACAACCATGTTCGTGTTGCAAACCTAGTCATAGAAAAAGCAAAAAGAAGTGTAGAAATGGGTAGAGATGTTGTTATCTTGCTAGATTCTATCACTCGCCTTGCTCGTGCTTACAACACTGTTACTCCAAGTAGTGGGAAAATCCTAACGGGTGGTGTCGATGCAAATGCTCTTCACAAACCAAAAAGATTCTTTGGAGCAGCTAGAAATATCGAATTTGGTGGAAGTTTGACTATCATAGCAACTGCACTTATAGACACTGGTAGTCGTATGGATGAAGTTATATTTGAAGAGTTCAAAGGAACAGGTAACTCTGAATTGGTTCTTGATAGAAATATTTCGGATAGAAGAGTTTACCCAGCAATCAACATCATGAAATCAGCAACAAGAAAAGAAGAACTACTCCAATCTCCAGAAAAACTCCAACGTGTTTGGGCATTAAGAAGTGCAATCTCACAAATGGAAGATTTAGAAGCTCTTAAATTTTTATATGCAAAAATGTTAAAAACAGAAACTAACGAAGATTTTTTAAATCAGATGAATGAGTAAAGAAAGAGGCAATTAGCCTCTTATCTATTTACTTCTATGAAGTGGGTGCTGATAGTCTGTCTTTTCACATCCACTAGAAATAGCCCCTACAGCCAACAATAACAAAGCAGTTAAAATAATTTTTTTCAATTTAATATCCTCTTACATGTAAAGATTGTAAAATTATACAATAATTTTTAAAGGTTTTGATTTGTCTCAAGTTCTAGCACTAAAATATCGTCCAAGCTCATTTGATAAACTTATAGGTCAAGATGCCGTAACACAAACTCTTACTCTTGCACTAGAACAAAAAAGGCTCTCTCATGCATACCTTTTTTCAGGTCTTAGAGGAAGTGGAAAAACTTCAACAGCTAGAATCTTTTCTAAAGCATTGGTTTGTGAACAAGGACCAACCTCGACTCCATGTGAGATTTGTGAACACTGTAAAATGGCAAATGAAAGCAGACATATAGATATCATAGAGATGGATGCGGCGAGTAGTAGAAAAATAGACGACATAAGAGACCTCATAGAGCATACAAAATACAAACCAAACACTGCTAGATACAAAATATTTATTATTGACGAGGTTCATATGCTTACAAAAGAGGCTTTTAATGCCCTTTTGAAAACCCTTGAAGAGCCACCAGAGTTTGTAAAGTTTATTCTTGCGACTACTGACCCACTGAAACTTCCAGCAACCATACTATCTCGTACTCAGCATTTTAGATTTAAACAAATTCCTAGTTCTGACATAACTCATCATCTTTCACATATACTAAATTTGGAAAATGTAAACTATGAAACAGAAGCACTCGATATGTTGAGTCGTGCTGGAAATGGTTCATTGAGAGATACTCTAACCTTGCTTGACCAAGCAATCATATTTTCAAAAGGCTATATAACTCCTGAAGTTATAGCTTCTATGCTAGGTCTACTTGATCCTAAACAACTTGAACTAATATTTGATACTATCATAAAAGGCGATAGAGAAGAATTAATAAAGATAGTAAAAGAGTTAGAAAACTACGAGTGTGAAGTAGTCATAAATGAACTAATAGCATATCTAAAAGAGTCATTTTTTAACTCTGATGGTAGATTTTCAACACTTATAACTGAACGGTTTTTTAGAATACTAAGTGAATCTAAAAATCTTCTATATTTAAATGCTGATAACGGTTTTGTTTTAACACTTCTATTTTTTAAGATGCTTGAAGCGATGAATATAAAAACAATAGAAGAGCTAGTAGACTCACTTGAAGGTGAAAAATTTAGGATTCCAAAAATAGAACCTTCTATAAAGGTACCCAAACCTCAACAAGAACATGCCAATGAGGCAATAAATGAGAATCCCAAAGAAGAGATTGTAGCTATTGAAAAGCCTCTACATGTAGAAGATAATGGAGCAGAACAATTTGCTAAACTTATCGTAAAACTAGAAGACAGAAGTCACGAACTTGCAACATGTTTTAAAAATTTTATTGAATATACTAGCTATGAAAATGGAACTCTTACATGGGCATCTTCAGCCGATGATGAGCATAGAAAAACTCTCAAACATGGGTATCCAATCATAAGGCAATTTGTACAAGAAGTATTTGGGATTGATACGCAAATAAAAATGAGTCAAAGCGAAAAAAAAAAGCCATTAGATAACACTCACGCCAATAAAAAAAGCTCTTCTTTGAAAGAGGATATAGAATTTAACAATCCAAACGAAGGTTCAAATACAGAGAGTTGCGTATCAGGTCACATAACTGCTGATAAAAAAGAGTCTGAAGCCAAGGAGATACTCAATGATCCGTTTGTCAAAAAAGTGCAAGAGATGTTTAAAGTTAAAAAGATAGAGATACACCCTAAAGTTTAATGTTATCAAGTTGTAACTATTATCAGTTAACCTTAGATTGAAATTTACATCTAGGAGATAATTTACTATGAAAACAAAAATCATAGCTACATCACTAATCGCTTCAGCTTTACTTGTTGGTTGTACTAATTCAACTCAAAACATGACTACAAATGAGACTTTAAATCATCAAAAACATACAATCGAATTTGATAACGTAAAAGTTCCTGTAACAGATATAGAAAAAAGATCTATTCTCTCTTCAAATTATATAAAGATTGATGGGGAAAAAACACAAATAAAATATAACACCATACTAAGAAGTGGTGACAGTATTGGAGAAGGTACATTTGGACTTCTTTATGATATAAATGGCAATCCAATAAAAGCAAAAGATGGTGCAAAAAAAATATCTAACTCAAATGATTTTGCATCATTACTTCCTGTTGGCGATAAGTTATTTATGGTATCTCAATTTGAAAGCAGACCAGCAGCTATGTATCTAACAGAGTTAAAACAAGATAAAAATGGAAAATTAATAGCTCTAAATACAAAAAATATTGATTTTTCAAAATTTAATGGCTTGTGGGTACCATGTGCAGGTAGTGTGACTCCTTGGAACTCTCATCTTGGGAGTGAAGAGTATGAGCCAAATGCAAAAATAATCAAAAAAAATGGGTCTATAAACTCTTACTATGATGCTATGGCTGATTATTTTGGTGGTGATCTGAAAAGATTAAATCCTTACGACTATGGTTGGACACCTGAGGTTACTGTTTTAAATGAAAATGGAGACTTAAAAGTAGACAAGCACTATTCAATGGGTAGATTTGCTCATGAACTTGCTTATGTTATGCCAGATCAAAGAACTGTTTATCTATCAGATGATGGTACAAATGTAGCACTTTTTATGTTCATTGCAGATGCAAAAGCAGATTTAAGTTCTGGTACGCTTTATGCTGCAAAATGGTCACAAAGAAGTAGTAAAGGAGCAGGTAGAGCAGATTTAAGTTGGGTAAACTTAGGTCACTCATCAAATGATTTTATAAAAAAAGTACTTGATAAGAGACTATTATTCAGCGACATTTTTGAAGTTTCAAAAAAAGCAAAAAATGGTTTTACTTCTATAAACACTACTATGGGTCAAGAGTTTTTAAAAGTTAAAGATGGCATGGAAGAGATTGCATCAAGATTAGAAACAAGAAGATACGCTGCAATAAAAGGTGCTACTACAGAATTTAGAAAGATGGAAGGAATCACATACAACCCTAATGAAAACATCTTGTATTTGGCTATGAGTTCTATCGGTAAAGGGATGGAAGATAACAAGAAAAAAGCAAAAGCAAATGACAAGTACGACAAAGGTGGAAACAACGATATAAAATTAAAATATAACTACTGTGGTTCAGTTTACGGTCTAAATATACTAACTTACAGTCAAGCACACTCTATGGATAAGAACAAGATGGATTCAAAGTTTGTAGCAAACTCTATGTATGGTATTTTAAGTGGCACACCAGACAAATCTCTAAAAGGAAACAAATGTTCAGTAAATGGCATTGCAAACCCTGATAATATAACTTTTATGCCAAATACAAATACACTAATCATAGGTGAAGATACAGGAAGTGGACACCAAAATGATTTTGTTTGGTCATATAATCTTGGTGAAAAAAGTTTAACGAGAATCCAAACTACTCCTTATGGTTCTGAGACTACATCTCCGTACTTTTACAATAACATTGGTGGCTTTGGATATATCATGAGTGTAGTTCAGCACCCTTATGGTGAAGGTGACGCATTGACAAAAGAAGAAGATATGGCCAGTACGGCAAATAGCCCTCAAGAGCTAAAAGCATACACAGGATATATTGGACCTTTCCCTGTAATCAACAAGTAATATTATGAGAATAAAATCAATTTTACTAATTGGAGTACTACTTACATGTAGTGCTCTTGCTTGGGAGACTAAAAAGGTACAAGTTGCAGAAGAGCTTGATGTACTTCAGCTAACTAACAAGTTTTTAAAATTTGACATTGGTATTGGCAGTGGTGCATATCACTACAAAGATGATGCTTCAAATGTTTTTTATACTATCACGGATCGTGGTCCAAACATAAAATGTAAAGATTCTAAAAAACTTTTAGATATTAAAGTTTGTGAAAAAGGTAAAATATTTCCTGTTGCAAACTTCACTCCTACTATCTATAAAATTAAACTATTTAAAAACTACTATAAAGTTTTGCAAAAAATACAGATAAAAGATAGAGATGGAAATCATGTTAGTGGAGTATCAAATCAAAATACAGAAAATGCCTACAATATAAAGGGAGAAAAAATTCCTTTTGATGCACAAGGCATAGATCCTGAAGCACTTGTTAAACTATCAGATGGCACGTTTTGGATAGGTGAAGAGTATGGGGCATCATTGCTACATGTAAGCAAAGATGGAAGAATTTTAAAAAGAGTAGTCCCAAGTGGCTTTGAAGCGAACATAAAAAATGCAAATTATGAAATTAGCTCTTCACTTCCGCAAATAATAAGCAAAAGACCACTAAACAGAGGGATAGAATCAATTGCTATTAGCCAAGATGAAAACTTTCTATACTTTTCAATGCAAAGTCCACTAGCAAATCCAGATAAAAAAGCATACAAAAGCTCCAATATAGTAAGAATGTTTAAGTACAACATCAAAGAAGATAAAATCACAGCAGAATACCTCTATAAGTTAGATAAAGCAACTTCTTTTAGTCTTGACTCTAAGAAAAAGCAAAATGGTGTTAAAATATCTGAAATGGTTTGTATTGGAAATGATGAGTTTATTATTCTTGAGCGAATGACAAAAACAACAAAATTCTATAAAGTGAAATTTAAAAACTCTGTATTGGATTCAAAATGGGACGATATAGCAACGTCACCTTCGCTAGAACAGAGTAGTAATGTAAAACAAATCATGAACAAAGAGTTGGTTTTGGACACAAGTACATTAGAAAATATGCCTAAAAAAATCGAAGGTATCGCTTATGTTGATGAAAATCATTGGATTTTAATCAATGATAATGATTTTGGAATTTATAAAGACAAGACCTACATAGTAGAATTGAAAAAATGATGTATAAAATATACACTTTAGCTGTGGCACTACTCAGTGCTACAGCTCTATTTTCAGCACCAGTTGACTTAAAAACTAAAGAACTATATAACAAAACAGCATTTATTACATCTCAGTGCTACACAAAAACAGTTGATAAAAATGGAAACAAGCACAACCCATGCTATAGTTGCCATATAAAATCAAAAGTTCCAAACTATATGAGCGATGAAGATTTGCAAGAGTCGTACTCTCTTCCTGAGTATGCAACTAAAAACAGATGGATAAATCTTTTTAAAGATAGAAGTGAACAAGTAGCCAAAATGAGTGATGAAAAAATACTTAAGTACATAAAACAAGATAACTATAAAGATGTAAATGGTGATATTATAATCTCGACAAAATTAAAAAATTTACCAAAAAAATGGGATTACAATAACAACAACAGATGGGATGGATACATTCCTGATTGTAAATACAACTTTGACAAAGAAGGTTTTGACAGAAATAAATATGGCTCCTTAACTGGTTGGAGAGCTTTTAAATATAGACCTTTTTTAGGGACATTTTGGCCAACAAATGGAAGTACCGATGACGTGCTTATAAGATTGCCAAAACTTTTTTGGACAAACACAGATGGCAAAATTGACTTAAGTATATACAAAAAGAACCTATCAATTGTAGAAGATATTCTAAAGCAGACAAAAAATCATTCTACCTATGAAGGTGCTGCCAAAAATCAAAAAATTGCACTTGGGCTTTATCCTGTTGGAACTGAGTTTCTACATAGTGTACGCTACATTGAACCTACCAAAAATGGTATCACTCTCTCCCCTAGGATGAAAGAGTTAAGATATGCTAAAAAACTAAGATGGGCAAACTACTATGAACATCAAGCATTGAGTGATGAAGAGTTCAAAGAAAATCACGATTTTCCCGATAGATATAGTATTTATTTAGGTGATATGGAAAAAGGTATTAACAACAAAAGAGGTTGGGTGTATCAAGGTTTTATTGAAGACTCAAACGGTGACTTGCGACCACAAAACTATGAAGAAACACTTTATTGTATTGGTTGTCATGCTGGTATTGGTGCAATTAGTGATTCTACTTTTGCATTTGGACGCAAATTTGCTTGGGGCTACTGGGATAAACATGGATTAAAAGGTGTAAGTGATAAAAATAGTGAATATTTAAACTATCTTATAAATAACAATCATGCCAATGAATTTAGAACCAATCATGAAGTTTATGACAAGTTTTTTGAACATAATAGTCTCAAAAAAAATGAAGCAAGAAAGATTAAAAATGATATTTCTTATCTTCTAAATCCAAGCAAAAACAGAGCTATAAACTTAGATAAAGCCTATAAAGTCATAGTTGATGAACAAAGTTTTATTTATGGAAGAGATGCTCACATAAAACCTCTTACAAACGTATATGACGAGGTGGAACAAGACAAATCAACAAAACTAACCATCATTAAAAAGCATTAATTTATCTTTACATGTAAGTAAATATCCTTACATGTAAAGTTATTTATATCCTAAGATATAATATGTATGTTTGTCATCTACTTTTTCTAAAGCTATTTTAAATTTTTTAGACCAATGAGATACCATGTCATTGACCTCTTTAATCATCTCTTCACCTTTAGCATCATTTTTAATTTTAAAAAAATCTTTTGTGCTAGAAAGTGCCACATATGAAAGATGTGCTTTTAGTTGGTCATGAAATGTTATAAGGTGTTTTTCAACATAATCAAAACCATGAGTATTGTTTTTTACTTTTTCTACTTGTGCTAATGCACTTTTTGTTACTGTATAATCTAATTGCTTTAAAATAGCATCATTTGTCATTTTTTTCCTTTAATTTGATGTCGAGGACAGGCATCTTTTACTTTGTAAAAGCAGCCCATCCCGCTCCTTCTATTTTTGTTATTTACTCTGTTGTGCAATTAGCACACCTTCTATTAGTTTTGATATATCTCCATCTAAAATTGCACTTACATTTGAGTATGGGATATTACTTCTAGTATCTTTCACCTGCTGATATGGAGCCATAACGTATGAACGTATCTGATGTCCCCAGCCAATCTCACTTTTTTCTATACCTGCTTTTTCTGCTTGCTGTCGCTCTAACTCTAACTCATAAAGTCTTGATTTTAGCATTTTCATAGCATTTGCTTTGTTTTTATGTTGACTTCTATCGTTTTGACACTGCACTACCACACCTGTTTCTATATGAGTAATACGGATTGCTGAGTCAGTCTTGTTAACATGTTGCCCGCCAGCTCCACTAGCACGGTAAGTGTCTATGCGTATGTCTCTTTCTTCAATATCAATATCTATGTCATCATCAACTTCAGGACTAACCATAACTGAACTAAACGAAGTATGTCTTTTTGCATTGGAATCAAACGGTGAAATTCTTACAAGCCTATGAATGCCATTTTCTACTTTTAGATAACCATAGGCATTTAAACCACGTATCACAAAACTTACATCTTTAAGTCCTGCTTCATCACCCTCTTGAAAATCTAAAGTTTCAACTTTAAAACCGTGACGTTCAGACCATCTAAGATACATTCTGTACAACATACTAGCCCAATCTTGGCTCTCTGTCCCACCCGCGCCTGGGTGAATGGAAACTATAGCATTGTTGCTATCTTCCTCACCACTAAGCATCATGGCAACTTCAAGATCACTTACAAGACTCTCAAGCGTTGAAGCTTCGGCTACAGTATCATTAACTGTCTCTTCGTCTCCCTCTTCCATCGCCATTTCATAGATGTCATTTGTATCTTCAAGTGCGACTTTTGCTTTTTCATATCTATTTAAAATAGAATTTGCAGTAGTCTTTTCTTTAGAAATAACTGCTGCTTTTTTAACATCGCCCCAAAAATCTGGATTCTGTTCCATCTGCTCAATTTGGGCAAGCCTCTCTTTTATAGAATCAGGTTTTATAATTTGGGCAATGTTGTCAATCTTGATTGCAAGTTTTTTTAAAAGTTCAGTATATTCATAGCTATCCAAATTTTGACCTTTGTTTTTATTTAATTATGTTTTTGATATAATAAGATTCTATTTTACAATAAAGAACCTAAGATGAAAATATTAAAAACTACAAAAGAACTTATAAACTATAGGAAATCCTTTACATGTAACGTCGGATTTGTTCCAACAATGGGAGCATTACATCAAGGGCATATCTCTCTAATAAAAGAATCTGTTAAAAAAAATGATAAAACTATCGTATCGATATTTGTAAATCCTACACAGTTTTTAGATGGGGAAGATTTTACAACTTATCCTAATAAACATAAAGCAGATATGAAGATTTGTGAACTTGCAGGAGTAGATACTCTGTTTATGCCTGATTCGTCAGAAATATACTTTGAAGATGAGCCTAGTATCACAGCACCTATAAAACAAAGCTACATCTTAGAAGGCTACCAAAGACCAAAACATTTTGATGGTGTTTTAAGAGTTGTGCTGAAACTTCTAAACATAACGAAACCAACAAATGCTTACTTTGGCAAAAAAGATGCCCAACAACTCTTTCTTGTACAAAACATGGTGAAAACTCTTTTTTTAGATACAACTATCATTCCTTGTGAGATAATACGAGACGAAAATGGACTAGCTCTCTCTTCAAGGAATGCTTACCTAAATGAAAATGAAAAACTTCAAGCATTAAATCTCTCGAAATCTCTCAAAATAGCTTCTAAAGAGATTATGCGTGGTAAGTTACATGTAGAGGCTATAAAAGAGAAGATGAAAGAAGTCTTGGACTCTTTACATGTAGAGTACATAGAGATAACAGATAGAGAATTTGGACAGATAAAAACAGTAGAGTTAAAAAACTCTATCATCTTAGTTGCCGCGAAAGTCGGTAAAACAAGATTGATTGATAATATATGGATTTAATATGCTAACTGGACTAAATCATATAACTGTTGGTGTGAAGAATTTAAATAGGTCTTTTAATTTTTATGTCAATATATTAGGTATGAAAGCTCATGCAAAGTGGTCAAAAGGGGCATATCTAACACTTGGTAATTTTTGGTTTTGTCTAAATCTTGACGAGTCAAAACCAACTGAAAATTACACTCATATAGCATTTGATATTTTAGAAAAAAATTTTGATAAAATGAAAACTAATCTAGAGAACAATAACATTAAAGAGTGGAAAAAAAATAGTAGCGAAGGAAGATCTATCTATATACTTGACCCTGACAGCCATAAGTTAGAGATTCATGTTGGGAGTCTAAAGAGTAGATTAGCAATAATGAACAATAAAAATTTTCCAAATCTAGAATTTTTTCATTAAAATTGACAATTTTTTCATTTTGTCGTATAATTATAAATATATATACGACAAAGGATTTTTATGAGTGCGAAGATAACACTATACTCAGAAGCTTATCTCATAAATAGAGTCAAACAGTACGCAAAAGAGCATAATACTTCTGTTTCAAAGATGGTAACAAGCTTTTTTGAGACTATTGTTTCTAAAGAGAGTAAAGAAAAATCAACAAATTCTGTAAAAACAGCAAAACTATATGGCATACTAAAAGACACAAATACCGATGATTACAATGATTATCTAAAAGAGAAGTATCTGTGAAAGTTTTACTCGATACGAACATTGTATTGGATTTACTATTAGGTCGTAAGCCTTTTGATAGTCTAGCACAAGAGATATTTATCCAAATAGAACAAAAAAAGATAGAGGGATTTTTAGCTCCTACATCCATAACTACGATTTACTATCTTTTAAATAGACAATTAGATAAAAAAACATCTAATGATGCGATAAAAACTCTTTTGGAGATGTTTAAAATCACTAAACTAGATAAAGAAGTGTTGATAAATAGTTTAGAAAACAATGGAATTGATTTTGAAGATAGTGTTATATATACAAGTGGAGCTTTTTCAGATATAGATATAATAATCACTAGAGATAAAAAAGGATTTAAAAACTCTAAAATAGATGTTTTATCTCCTAGTGAGTTTTTAAAAAAGAGAGACAAATAATGAGCAAAAATTTATATATGGTTTCGCTAGGATGTAACAAGAACCTAGTTGATTCAGAAGTGATGTTAGGAAAACTAAAAGAGTACAAGATAATCGATGAACCAGAAAATGCAGATGTACTTATAGTCAATACTTGTGGGTTTATTGGACCTGCAAAAGAGGAGAGTTTAGATACAATTTTTTCTTTGCATGAGCTTCGTAAAAAAGGCTCTTTGTTGGTTGTCACTGGGTGTTTAACTGAGAGATATCGTGAAGAATTACAAGCGGAACTTAAAGAGGTTGACCTTTTTACTGGTACTGGAGATTATGATAAAATAGATGAGATTATAGCTACAAAAAAGAGTCGTTTTACACCTGCAACTTACCTTCTCAATGATGAAGAAAGAGTCATTACTGGTTCTAAGTCTCACGCATACATAAAACTAAGTGAAGGGTGTAATCAAAGTTGTAGTTTTTGTGCAATTCCTAATTTTAAAGGAAAACTTCACTCTCGTACACCAGAGTCTGTTGTAAAAGAGGTCACAAATTTAGTAACAAGAGGTTTTTATGATTTTAGTTTTATCTCGCAAGATAGTAGCTCATATGGAAGAGATCTAGGTAAAAAAGAGGGGCTTATAGAGCTTATAAAACTCATAGAAAAGGTTGAAGGCATCAAAAGTGCTAGAATCCTCTATTTATACCCTACAACTACCTCAAACGAATTAATACAGACTATAATCGACTCAAAAACTTTTCATAACTACTTTGATATGCCAATTCAACACATAAGTGATGTGATGTTAAAACTTATGAAAAGAGGAGCTGGCAAACAAAGAATCATAGAACAACTTACAATTATGAGAAATGCTAAAGATAGCTTTTTAAGAACTGGTCTTATCATAGGACATCCAAATGAGAGTGAAAGTGAATTTAACGAGCTTTTAGAATTTGTAGAAAATTTTGATTTTGATAGAGTGTCTCTGTTTGCTTACTCTGATGAAGAAGATACTTCTGCTTATGAGATGAGCGAGAAAGTAGATGAAGATAAAGTAACTTCTAGACTTGAACTAATTGAAGAAATTCTAAAAAACAAACACGAGAAATCACTAAACAATGAATTAGGAAAAACTATACAAATCATCATTGAGGGTGAAAGTAGTGAGGGTGAGTTTTTTATGGGAGCTAAGAAGCTCTCTTGGGCACCGGAGATAGATGGCGAAATACTTGTTAATGAGAGTAATGTAGGGGCTTTAGAAGTTGGGAAAGCTTACGAAGCACAAGTCAAAGAGTTAGTTGGAGATAAGCTACTTGTTAGCGTTACCAAAACTCTCTTCTGATGTTTTAGAAGAGTTAAAAAAGAGCAAAAACCTGCTTGCATTCTCTGCAGGAAGTGATTCTAGTGCTCTTTTTTTTATGCTCGAATCTTTATCAATCGAGTTTGATATTGCTTTAGTGAACTATCAAACAAGGAAGCAGAGCTTAGAAGAAGAAGAGTATGCAAAAACTATAGCAAAAGAGTTCAATAAAAAGTGCTATACCTTTACATGTAGACTTCAAAACAATAACTTTGAACACAATGCAAGAGCTACAAGATATAATTTTTTTAAACAAATCATCCAAGAACACTCTTACGATACCCTCTTAACAGCTCACCACCTAAACGATAAACTAGAGTGGTTTTTAATGCAACTCTCTAAAGGAGCTGGTGCAGTGGAGCTTAGTGGCATGAGTGAAATCGAGCAAAACAATAACTATAAAACTATTCGACCACTCCTTCAAGTTGAGAAAAGTGAAATTTTAGAGTTCTTACATGTAAACAAAATCAAACACTTTTTAGACTCTTCTAATCAGAATAAAAAATACTTTAGAAATAAAATCAGAGAAGAGTTTGCTTCGTCTTTTTGCGAACAGTTTTCAAGTGGAATTAAAAAGAGTTTTAAGTATCTTGAAAAAGACAAAAAAAGATTACTGCCAGAGCTGATCGAACAAAATAGAAAACTCTATATTTTAAAAAGAGATGAAGACAACCTCATAAATATAAGAGGTATCGATAAAATCGTCAAAAATCTTGGTGTTCTATTGAGTAGTTCCATGAGAGATGAAGTGCTAAAAACGAAAGATTGCATAGTCTCTTCAAAAATTGCTATCTCTTTTAGTGAAGACAAAATATATATATGCCCTGTTGTAAATGTGACTATGGATAAGAAGTTTAAAGAGAAGTGCAGAATTGAAAAAATCCCTGCTAAGATACGTCCTTATTTATACTCTATTTTGTAGAATTGATGTCATAAACTTTTATTGTAAATGCTGAGCTTATTTTAGTTCCATTTGCTTCCATACGAATTGGAAAATCTGCTTGAATAATGTTTTCATATCTATTTAATCCCTCTAAAAATACATAAAAACTTGTAGGACTCAATAAAGAAGAACTTACTTTTAATTTATACTCAATAAACTCTTTTTTATGAGCTTTTTTATCTACTTCTACCAATGAAACTCGTGTAAAAAATTTACCTGCGTATTTTATAAAATTATCAGTTGAAAACTTATGCATAAAAGATGTTATTGCTCGTATGTTTTCACTATTGAGATTGCTATACTCTATGTTTCTATCACTTAGTATATTTTCTACTCTCATCTTGTGTACCAAAGATTTTTTATAAACTACTTTTGATGATCTATACTCCTTTACATTTGGAACTATTACAAAAAGTATCATAAAAAGAGTTATTACTATAAGAATAAGTAAATAAATCAGCAACTTTACAATGTCGATTTTTTCCATACTTTTATCCATCATTCGCCCTCTGGATTTATGATTTTATTTGTACTAACAAAATTATACCAGCCCTTATCGGTAAGGTAAAATATAGTATTACTAGTATGAAATATAGACTTCAAAGGAGCTGCTAAAAGAAAATTATAGGCATCTCTAGTTGGTGTTACGCCATAAATAACAAGCGAGTCTTTTTCCATGATAACTTTGTTCAGTGTAATCTGATCAGGTACTAAATCAAACAGGTTTTTCATACTATCTTTTAAAATAATATTGTTTGCATATATCTCTTCAGCTACTGCTTTTTGTCTTAATATAAAACCTATCTTCTCATCTATGTTATCTATATTTTTTTCTAGCACAGCTCTATTGATATCTAATGCTTTTGCACTGCTTTTAAAATCTGAATTTTTATACACCACAAATAGATTGAAAATATTTAAAAACACAAAAATAGAAGCTATAAAAACTAGCCATACTTTTGTAAACATAGTAAAAAGGTATTTTTTTCTTGGAGCTATAAATGATGCTTTCATGACAAAATCTCTTCTCTTGCCATATTACAAACAATCTCATTGATATCTATTTTGTTCATCTCTATATCCATAAGAAGTTCACTCTCAATCATATCTATAAGCTCTGAGCTTACTTCATATCCATCATAAATGATAACCGTTTCTATAAAACTACTTTTGTAAAGTGGATTTGCATAAAACTCTTTAAGAGAAGAAGTTAAATACTTATATATCAAAATATCTCTTCCAAAAAGCTCCAAATCACTCTCTTCTGTATCATCTTCAAAATGTCCTAGGTCATTCTCTTCAGATTTTATATCTTCAAAACTTGCATCACTATCACTCAAATCATCTAAATCACTCAAATCACTCAAATCACTCAAATCACTCAAATCATCCAACTCTTCCATGTTGCCCATATCATCACTTGTATTGTCAAGTTCTGCTATATTTTCTATACCCTCTTCTTCTTCGGCATTTTCCCAGTCTTCTTCACCTGAAGAGATATTATCATCTGTAGTAGTTTTAAAATATGCTCCAAAAAGAAGACTATTTCCATCAAAAACAGTAATTGTTACAGAGTCTTGGTGATTTAACATATAAAGTATCGGTTTTTCTTTTACTCTTTGCTTTTTTATAAGCGAATATTGGACTATAAATGGTGAGTATATAAAATCAATCCCCACATTTTTAAAAAGTTTTTTTGCCCAGTTTATATCGATGAAAGATGCATAAATAGACCATTGATTATCTAAATTAAAATGAGTCACACTTTTCATAGCAACACTATTTTTTTGAAAATCTATAGCTGTTGTTCCACTAATAGCACCTTGCCCCATAGAGTCCAAGAAAAGTGCCAAATACGAAAAATTATACTCTGTTTGCAAAGTATTCAAGTACTCTTCCATCTTAAAAGGAATGCTTTCATACTCTTTAGCATCAAAGTTTTTAGAAAATTTATCTTTTAAAACTCCATTTTTTACAACTCTTGAGCTTATAATCCACTCATTGCCTTGTTGTACTATGGATATAAAAATATTTGAAAGATATTTTTGAAAAACTTTAGTTAATGCCATATACGCCCGTTTTAATTTATTTTGTTACTATTATACCAAACATTAAGCAAAAGAAGTTCCATAACTGAACTTACACACCCCCTAAAAGTATAGATGGTATATAAGATCAATTAAACAACTCTTCATACAGTTGTATAAACTTTTTTTGCATTTTTTTACTACTAAGTTGCAATGACTCATCTGTCAAAGTTGATGGAGCGAGCTCTTTGTAACTCTCAATCATAATTTCGCACATCATTTTTACTCGAACTTTATCTGCCTCTGTGTAATCTTTCTT